>Ga0209518_1000688_pt1 | contig 41885 bp, 60 predicted proteins | sample RifGroB1_FD_183993 | JGI IMG/M metagenome (GOLD analysis project Ga0209518, IMG submission 183993) | Groundwater microbial communities from Rifle, Colorado, USA - Groundwater B1 (SPAdes) (version 2) | ecosystem: Environmental > Aquatic > Deep subsurface > Groundwater | place: Rifle, Colorado...
AAAGCTTCCAAGATTCTTTCGTATTCTTTTGTGATAAAAACTTCTCCGTCAAAGCAGCCTCGCGCAATCTGCTCGTTTGACTTCTCAGGCCGTTCCATCATCCCCTCATTTCGTTTGCGGGTCAGGCGTAAAAATAACAGAGGTACACTTACACCAGCCCTCGATCGGACAATAAATATAAGGTTTTCCGCATTGAACGCAGAATCTCTCGCTCATCTTCGCCTCTCGTAGGGGTTAAATTAACCAACAAGCTCTTTTATTTTTTCTTCTCGTTCAAGAATTTCCGTTTTTAATTGCTCAATTTGTTTCTTCTTATTTTCTTCGGCTTCCTTGGCTTCACGTTCTTTTCTTAAATTCTCTGGCTCACTCGGAATCGCTGTGAAGAAAAGATTCCCTTTGCTGGAAGGTTGAACCGTCATTCCATCAAATCCCATTCTTTTTCCAAGCTCAGCCCAAGCGTCATTGGCATTTTCCTGCTGACTTCTCGGCGTCCCAATGTGAAGCATAATCATTGGAACCGGACTACACGCCTCAATTATCTTGTCGTAATCTTCCTGTGTCATTTCGTATTCAGTCCTTGGATAGTTCATTTCAGCCTCTCGTCGTGGGGGTTAAAGTTACATTATTAAAATTGCCGTATTGATACAGCTCGCGCCAAACCAGTAAAGTGCCTTCTTTGGATTTCCTTCGCAAAGACAGGTTATCGAAACGGCGATATTCTGAGCGAGTAAAAATCCGATCATCCATTTTGAAGTCACAGCACACTCTGGCAAACAAAATCACAGCTTATTTTAGGCTCTTTCGCTTCATGCCCACGGTCAGGGCCAAGTTCATCCAAAAAGGTTCCCTTGATGCAGGAATGGCCAACTTCACGCTCGATTAAAGCCATTCGGTTAAAGCTTTCAGGAAAATGCTTCCTAACGTTATTCCAGTAGCCCATACCGCCCTTCACGCACCCAATACAGTTATTGTTATGAAAGCCAAGCAAATACATTTCAGGGACAGCAACCCCAACTTCCTTGATTAGGCCGATGCAGTTTTCTTTCGTCAGTCCTTTTTCGATCAGTGGAAACTTTGCGTTTACTTCTGGAAATGAGAGGCAAAACTTTTTCGCCCTATCTCTTTCTTCCACGGTATACCCGAAAATCTGAATATCATCTGGCTCTTGAAACTTAAACCTTTGAACCTTTTTTAATTCAACAGTGCATCTTGCGCCGGAAGGCCCGTTTATATATTTTGTCTTTTGGCAAACGTCCATATGATCGGAATACTTTTCGCTCTTTAAAACCGTGACCTCTTTTCCAAGCCACCTTTCAACGTCTTTAAGAAACCGCTTGTTGTCTGGATGTTCGCCCCCTGTATCACAGTAAACGAGTAAAGCGTCTGGGGAAAGATAAGAGGCCACCGCAGAAGCGGCTCCGCAACTAAACCATGAAATAGTCCTCCTCTTCATTCCCTTTTCTCCTCCCCGTTAAGGATTGTCTCGGTGGCAGGATTCTCTGCACGCTTTGAACCGTCATGGTAGCGACCCTCTATAGTGCCTTAGTAATTCAGCCACACCGAGACAACCGAACTAATTGCTAGGGCCGGGAGGTCGCTTCTCCTGTAATTCTCCGTCCATCCATAAAGAACTTTCGGAGCTTTGATTCCACTAAAGGCACGACCCATATCAACCAAACTCTCCTGAATCAACCCTTGAAAATAGAAGCCCTAACAGCGCAATCTTTTGACTCAAGCAATTTCCTCAACGCTACGGTTCTTTCAGGATTTCTTGGAAGATCGTTCATAAGTCTGTTCGCCAATTCCCCGAAAGGTCTTGAAATATTTTGAAGATGCTCAGGCAAGTGCGAGTATGTAAAAAACTGCATCAAAGGTTCGCCTTGTTGAATACCTCCAAGCGCTCCTTTCATTTTTTCGATAGCTTCTTGAAGTTCTTTCGGAGCTTCGGGTATTTTTTGTTCAGGCGAATCAGATTGAGCATCATTTACTTCTGGCATTTTAATTTCTCCTTTTCATTGTTGGTTACTTACTCTCTCCTGAATCAATCCTCTTCGTTAAACGCATCATTCATCAGATTATATTTCAGCACTTCAATCGCCCCTAGCATTTCTGTCAGCGTCACGTCATATTCTTTTGTGAGCCAGCCAATTCGCTCGTTCAAACTGTTGACTACCGCTTCAATTCGTTCTTGCCTGTCCATTTTCTCTCCTGAATCAGAATGACCGGGGTAGGGAATTTCGCCCATTAGCGGCCCCCTCTTGACTCAGCTATTACCTTCTCGTAAAGACTTCGCGCAAAAATCACCGTTTCATATTTCTTTTTTTCGAGGCGTTCAACTTCCGCAGCACCCACAATCTTTATCAGCTCGTCACGGTAGATGGAGTGATTCCCGCTTTGAAACCGATTGCATTGCCGACATTGTGGCCAGCAATTATTCTTCTCGTACCTCACGGCCAAGAAAGCACCGTTCAAGCCCTTGCCGATAAAATGCCCGCCGTCCAGATTTAAAGCGTGCAGCCTTTTCGGGGTTTTTACGCACGTGATGCAAAAGGCGTACCCGTTCTCATCAACCTCTTCAAGCACCCGGCGGCGCTGAAAAAGTCGATCCGCTTTCTTCTGGAGCTTTTTCAGGTCAAGGGGGAGTTTGATTTTCACTTCCCAAACCTCCTCTTCGCTTCCCGCTCAAATTTCGTGAATACGTCGTTTAAATCCAAATCCAGCATCCCGCAATGCCGACAGCGGCCCTCTCTGTCAAACTTTGACCGGCCACATTCGGCGCAGAGGGGCTTCATGCAGCCTCTAAAGCTTCACGAACCCGCTGAATGCAAAAATCTATATTTCGCCGAATGGCAATTCCCTCGATATGCAAAACTCGCCATCCTTTTCGCGCTAAATACTTGTCTCGTTTTTGGTCGTTTTCGATCTGGCTTTTTTCCGTAAAATGGTATTCGTGCCCATCACATTCCACGGCAAGCATCTTTTTAGGACAAGCAAAATCAACCCGGTATTTCCCGATTTTAAATTGCGGCTCAAAATGGGCTGACAATCCACCGCGCCGAAGTCCTAAGATTAAAAATTCCTCAATGGGTGATTCATAAATCTGTTTAGAGGGCACAGCCTCCGCAATATCAGCAGCGCTTATTCGCATCTTGTCACGCACCTCGTTTTCCCTTGTTTTTTGGGACATGATTTTAAGCTGCTCATTTACAAAATCCTTAATCTCACCAACCCGCTCTTTAGGAATCATTCCGTTTGTAATATCAACCCCCCTAAGTCGGCAGTATTCACGCGCCATCCTATTTGCAAATTCAACCTGAATCATTTCTCGATTACCTGCGTTTTTTTGTTTTTAATAATCGCGTTGATGTAGCCGATATTGGCAATACCTCGGCCCACAGTCTGCTCAACCGCGAATTTAAAAAGAGTTTCGTCCGCGCAGCGGTCCCGGCTATTGACCAATTCAAGCAGCAAAGTCTGCTGCCGCTTCGAGGATAAAAGCTTGGTTTTGTTCTTAGAGGCGTTGATTTCGAGGTAGGCTTTTATTTTGTCTTGAAGGCCGTTAAAAGAAATCAGCAAATTGGAAATTTGCGATATTCTTTTATCTTCTTCTTTATCTTTGTCTAATCTAATCTTATCTATATCTAGGCCGACATTTGTCGGACATTTGTCGGACAAAAACCCCTTATTTATCAAGGCTTTAAGTAGTAAATTTACATTTTTTGTGGAAACCTTGTAGCCATAGTCTCGATATAAATTAATTTCAAAAAAGTTTTCTTCGGGTATCTCGTTGCCATATTTTCGGGATAAATCCAAAATAATGAGCGGAAAAAACTTATCATCGTTCGGAAGGTCTTTCATCCAAGACTTATCAAACAATGCACCCCAAAGCTTGCACCATGGCAAATCCTTATCTTTCCGAGCCTGATACTTCTCCCAATTTTGAACACTAATTACTTTTTCCACAAACCGCCATTTCTTTATTTTTTGAGCTTCCAGCGCCTGATAAGATGCCCGTGGCTTCGCGCATGGGTGGCGGCAGCGAAGCCGATGAATTCCCAACATTCGCCGGCAAAAATCGACCCGGTCCAGCCGCTTTTAAACTCAATCTCCGGTAATGCCTGGCGCACTTCATCGACCGTGATCGACTCCATGTCTTTTGCGATCAATTTCGCCACGTTTTGGGCCAGTCTTAAATTCCCAAGGTTGGCGTGAGCCGCCAGAGACTTGCCTGATTGAGCGAAGTCAAGCTCGGTTTGGATCATTCCTCGTAATCCTCGAAAGCGTTTTCGTTGTCGTTGCAGTAAAATTCGTAGAGAACATTAAGCCATTTTTCTTGCTTTTCGCTTTGCTGTTCCAAAAACGGAAGGAATGGATCAAGGTTGTTGTAAAGGTCTTCGATGAAAGTAACTTGCTCGTCTGTTTCGAGTTCGTTTATCATCCCGGCCAATTCTTCAACCATGTCCCATTCCTCCGTTGGCTTTGGCACTAATCGCCTATCGTTCCGGCTTCTATTTGATACGTCGTTTGTTTCTGAACGCCGTGGCGAGTAATGCAGACATGATCATTTTTCTTAAATCTTCCGTCGTTTTCGTCAAAGGCTTCGATGAAAGATTGGTTACGTGTTTGCATGATCTGCGTCTTACCTTCGGGGGTCTTGAACTTGAACGAAGGAACTTCCTCCTGATTCTGGTTCAAGCTCATAACGTAGCCGAGGTATTGCACGTTTATTGTTTCTCCATCCTCGATTTTCAAAAACTTACTGTTTTCTTTGGCCCATTGTTTAAGCGACATTTTCAATCTCCTTTTTTAAGGAAAGAATGCTCGGGAAAACGAATGTTTTGGGCTTAGCGTCTTTGTTTTTGCGTTCCCAAAGCGAAGCCGCCAGCCTATAATTTTCGTAGTCCTCTTGCATTTCTTCCTTGGTTCGGTACAACGTTGCTAATCCCTCGATTCCTTTTTTGGTGCTGGCCCCGGTGTGAAGGATTAGACTTCCGGTTATTTCACCACGGCCCATTTCTTCGATGCACTTGGCGTATGCCGCCGTTTGCATGAAAGCGTTATCATCGACTTGCTTGCCCGATTTGAGGTCTATCACGTAACGGCCAGCGGGAAGCTCCAAGGCGGTCGCGCCGTTTACTTGGTACTTCCCCGCCTCAATATCCATAATGTTGTCAGCGGTCCCGGCATCCATGTGAGCGAGAGAGTAAACCGGAAGCTCGGAAGCGACCATTTTGGGTTTTACAATTTCCACCCATTTTTGGAGCTTCCAAACGTCCATCATTTCGTCTTGATAGCGCACGATTTCGATATTCCCGGCGTACTCGGTCGCAATTTCGTCGATTTGATCAAGAGAATAATTTATTCTTTTGACGGGGTTATAAAGAACAGCTCCGCCAGTCGAAAGGGTATTCCAAGCACTGTGGATTCGCACGCCCCGCTCACAGGCTTCAAAAACCCGCATATCCGCTTCCCGGTTGCCAACGTCACCCCTCCACCGAGCCAAGAAAGGCTTGGCGATTATGTTTAATTTTGTGGTAACAGATGGAATGTAAATATCTACAGTTTTGTCAGGATCTTCCGGCGTGGTAAGAGAAATCTTGTACCAGTGGTCATCAAAAAACTCGATCATTTCGATAGCTTTGGTAGATTCCATTTCATTTCTCCTTTTCTAAACAGTTGTTTACTTCTTCAAAAGTTTCATGTGTTCCACCGCAGTGGCAGCATAAAAACATTAGTTTTCACTCCGAATTGCCTCGACCATCCGTCCAAATTCACCGTTTTTAGCGCACTTTTCCAGAACTTCATCAACGATTTTGACCGATCTTTGAGAGCGAGAACATCTCATTTCAAGCCTATCCACCAATCTTTGAAGCTTTGAAAATCTTCGGGATTCTTTATGGGCTTGGCGTTCTTCACGAGTTGTCATCGGTCACCATTTCTTTCTTCGACGGTATCAAATTCAGATTCTTTTTCGCGTTCTTCCAATGGCTCAATATCTTTGATTTCTGAATTCAAATAAGTTTCAGCTTGCATGTTGACTTCCGCGAGATCGCAAGCCTCGTCTTGATCGTTGGCGTAGACTTCTTGTTCATGCGTTTCAGTCCAGCGAATCAGGTATTTTTTCATTTTTCTACCCCCGCATAAATTTCAGGAAGAAGCGCCACGAATTCATCAATCCAAAAAACCACGGTTTTGGCAACTTGATTATTTTTAGGGGTGTTACCCTCTTTAATTGCAAGGAAAAATCTTTCGGCGGGACGATCAGCATCTGGCGCAAGCCCTTTGATTGCTTTAAAATCGCATTTTTTAGCGTTTGCAATCGTTCCAACGAGACACGCACATTTCCCTTGATAGCTTGAGCCATCCACCTTTCCTTCAATGAGGGCTTGGCGCAAAGCCGGGACTTCTTTTGTGGCGTGAAGCAAGACATTCCAGAAATCGTTTTTAATAATCGAGAGATTGGCCCCCAAGAGATCGGCCCCCAAGAGATTGGCCCCCGAGAGATTGGCCCACGAGAGATTGGCCCACGAGAGATCGGCCCCCGAGAGATTGGCCCCCGAGAGATTGGCCCACGAGAGATTGGCCCCCGAGAGATTGGCCCCCGAGAGATCGGCCCCCGAGAGATCGGCCCACGAGAGATTGGCCCCCGAGAGATTGGCCCCCGAGAGATTGGCCTCCGACTTAATCGCCGCCTCTACCGCAAATCTCCAATTTTCAGCCTCAACCGAAAAAATAAGTTTACCAGACCATCGATTTTTAATTTCGAATTTCATTTTTTAACCCTCCGAACATTAACTTTCCCAAGCCCTTTAAGCCCCAAAAGCTCAAAGCCTTTAGGGGTGAGATCGATTCCGTGTCGAGTCCAAGCGGCTGGGCCCCTATCGTTGACTTTGGCATAAATCCATTTCCCGTTTTTCGGGTTAGTGATTTTCAAGATTGTCCCGAAAGGGTAAGTCGGATGAGCGCAGGTTTGCCGGGATTCCCGGTATTTCTCGCCGGAGGCCGTAATCCCGGAATTACCTTCTTTTAAAACGCTCTCAAGCGTGTAGTAGCTGGCGGTCACGACTTCGGCAAAGGCGGGTTTCGCGTGGAACGCGGCAGGAAACAAGAGGAAGGCCAAAAGCAGATACTTCACATAACTTGAATTTAATAATTTATAACTTGATGCAACTCCTTTGCTTACAAATACTTCCGATCGTTTTACATTTTCTACATTATAGGACTCTTGGCTTTTACAATCCAAAAGCAAAGGTGTACCCCGCCAGATGGCCCGCGAAGGCTCCCGTGGAGGGAAAATGTCGGTCATAACGACACCTCTGGACGGGGTACATGAATCAGATAATGGTCTTATAGTTGGTTTCATTTTTCACCTTCGCGGTTACTGGGTTAAATTTAGTTTTCATATGACTAAATTGGAATCTACACCAAATATCGGACCATGTCAAATAAATCTTTAATTATTTTTTTAAACAATAAAAGGCACCACCCCAACGGCACAAAGGGCAATGCAGGCATCCTCAAGCATGACTCCCTTATCGCCGTATTTAGCAAAAGGATTGAGAACTCCAAAGAAAATACTCCCGGAAGCAGCTAAAATGACCTGAAACACGCCTAACCCTATGTTCCCGGTCGAAATCCCGGCGAAAAGGCCTCCAAGACCAAGGGAGGCCCCATAAACACCCCGCAGAAGCACCTTTTTCCAGACTTTCCCGTCATTTACACCGTATTTGAACAGAATCAGGCTCGGGATGTACCAGCCTCCGGCCATGAGCGCGAAGATCCCAAAATGCCCGGAAAGGATCGAAAGCAGGATCACGCCAGCGCCAAAGACGCCGGCTCCAAGGAAGCGTCTTACCCATTTACCTATTGACGATTGACCTCCTAGAGCATAACATATACAGAAGAACGAAACTAAAAATACTTTAAAAACTAAGAGCAAAATACTCATGAGAAAAACCCTCCCTGTTTGTGAAATTTGTAAAAAAAGTTACGGACCAAAAAAAGGCGGCGGTTACAATAAAAGATTTTGTTCCAAAGAATGTCTCTATGAAGCATTTAAAGGCCATGGTCATCCTCATTTTAAAAATGCGAGGACTTACTCTCATGGTTATGTCCTCATCTCAAGAAAAGGAAGAGTTTGGCCAGAGCATCGATGGATAATGACCGAATACCTTGGCCGTATTTTGAAAAATAGCGAGCACGTTCATCATATAAACGGAATGAAAGATGATAATCGAATCGAAAATCTTGAAATTCTTGATATAAAAGATCACGGACGACTTCATAGAAAAAAACCCAAAAAACCAACAACGCGGCCGTCGCCAATCTCCCAAGGCATGACATGGATAGATGTAAAAAACGATTATCGATCATACCTGGTTTACAGATGTCAAAATTGTTCACGGTTATGGTGGTCAAGAAAAGATCATTCTTCAAAATTCTGTTCTTCCAAATGCCTCGAAATCGCAACAGGTTATTGCAAAACTCTGGTTAAATCGCACCGATGGAATAAAATTAGAAAATATTGATCAGCCCAAACTTCCTTTTGTTATCATCCGTGGAGCTATGAATCTTCCCGCTGTTCGTAGTGACACAAATAGGCGTCGGTTTAGGTTTCGGTTTAGTGAAATGTTTAAATAAAAGGATCCCACACCAAATAACGCTTGCCACGACCACGATAATTAGAATCTGATGAAATGTCGTCATCAGCGCCTTCGCGGTATTCAGCCCATTAAATATCCCGCTGAAAAATTTCTTCCAGCTCCATGCTTCTTTCGGCGGATCTGGTGAAACTAAAATATCTGCCATGTTAGTTCTCCTTATTTGTGAAACCAGTTTAAAAGAAACATAATCACCGCTGATCCGCCCATTACCGGAAGAATTATCCCTTTGACCCAGTTGCTGTTGGTTTGAATGGACTTTTCAAGATTTGAAAGTTCAACCCCGATGGCCTTAAAATTGATGTTATCATCTGCAATGTGCATTTTCGTTTCTTTTCTGTGATGGTTTACCAGTTCAATCAAATTGCTCATATTCGTGTCAAGCCTTATTAAAATGTCGCGGTCTTCACCGCTAATATGGCTGTACTTTCTTCGTTCTCCTCCGTTTGGGCCCATTATTTATTCCACACAGATTTAAAAAGCGTTGGTATAATGCGCCTCATGTCTATGCTAAACGACGAAAAGGAGAAAACATGCTTGAAATAATTTTGGCAACCGTCACACCTGGAGGAAAGCTTGCGGGAGCTGTGCTAACATTTTTAGCCATCATGTTTTTATTCGCTTTCGTTTGTAAAAAAATAGATGAACGTAACGGAAAATACTGGTAAAAAACTCACCCTGCGATTTTCCTTAATCTCTCTATCTCTGCTGTTACTTTGCTCAAATGCTTTTCGTTTCCAGCAACCCGTCGTGCTATGGCCATCGGAACGTCTTTTGCCCCCTTACCAAAGAAGCTGAGTATTTTTTCCATGGTTCTCATTGGTACTTCTTTTTCAGCTAAAGCACGTTGTCCCGCCACAAGCGATTTAGCTTCAGACAAAGCCCCGTAAAGCGCATTGTTTTTCTTGATCTGCGGATGACTCATTTCGATCTTTTCTTTTAATCCGCGCCTAAGAACGTCCAAAGCTCTTGATCTGGCCGGATCACGGCTGACATTGGTTCCGTCCGCTCGCCTATCAAGAAGACTTTCGGTCATCTGCTGAAGCTCCTCTTTTCGAGTCTCAGCTTTTACGGTATTAAGCTTTCTTTGCCTTGAGGCCCATTTCGCCTCTTTTTCAAGAACTTCGCGCATAACTTTCAATTCTGAATCTGGAATTTGGCCGGATCTTCGTTGTTCAGTTATGTATTTTTGGAGGTCTTGAAGATAGGTTTTTCCTATTGGACGGTTAAACCTTTTGATTAAAAAGTTTCGTTCTTCAAGTTTTCCATTAATAACGCTCTGAAGGCGCTCTTGAAGCTCTCCGTAGTTTTTAGATTCTTTTATGTACTTTGCAGCAACTTCAGTGGGAGGAAATTTCTTGCCGCGCTCCATGTAAGATTGAAGATCGCCCTTCGATGGTTGTAAAATCTCGGTAGTCAGCTTTTCAGCTTTTTGTAAAGCCTGATAGGGTGCAATGGGTTTTTTAATGCTTGCCGCCTTTGAAAAGGCTTCTGGCCCCATAGCGTACCCCCCAGCTTCAAGCATTTGTCCTGCAATCTTGCCCCCGGGCGTAACGGGTTGAGGCAGTATCTTTTCTGCGCCACTTGGTTTAATTACTTGAGGCGCTACGGGCGTTTTTCCTCCCGTAAAATCAGAAACAATCTGAGAAATATCATGCGGCATATTCGCGCCTTCGGCTAAAGCGCCGCCACCTGCGGGGAATTTAAGGTTTCGTTCGACCGTTCCTTGAGACATTCCGTTTACGAGCTTAACCATCATTCCAACAATGTCCTCCGGCGCTGGCATTGTTCCCACTAGTCCAGCGGCGGCCGTTCGCATAGGAGCGTTTTCGTCACGGCTTTGATACGGGGTTTTTGGAGGCGGCTCATCCAAATATGTTATTTTTCTGTTTGGCGCTCCGTTTATAACTTTCGGTGCTGGCTTTTCATCCAAATAAGTGATAGGCATTAGTCTATCCTTGCCGGTCTGCCGGCGATTTTGACCGTGGTTCCGGCCGGTAAATTTGCAGCCATAACTTCTTCTTCGGAAGCAAATTCTTGAACACTTCCTTCCCCGCCTTCCTCTTGAAACCAAGTATTGGGATCTTCGCCGTAGTTCCTTTGGTAAGCCCCTGAAAGACCGGCTTCTTCAGCATCCATAGAGCTTTTCAATCTTTTTAAAATCGGCTTCATCCTTGCAACGCTGGCAAGATCATCATTTGCAACTGCTTGACTAAATAACCGCATTTCAGCATCAGATATTGCGCCCTTCGTTCTGGCAACTTTTTGAAGCTGAGCGTCTAATAGAACCTCTTTAATGTTTTGCCAATCCGTGAGGAGCGGATTTGAAGGGTCAAAGCGTTTCAAATATTCAATGTTTACTTGCCCGTATTGCCCTTGCGGGATTCGCTTAAAACCTTCTTCAGCTGCCCGCAAAGCCTCCCTTTTTGGTTTGTTGCCTTCAATCGCGCTGTATATTTTTTCAGTGAGTCTGTCCTTTTGGAGCCTTTGGCCAGGCGTAAGAAAATCCCCTCGCCCTGCTTTCGCTTGATTAAGATCAATCTTTGATTGCGTCAAAGGATCGACGTATCCCTCGGCTTGTTTTTGAAGTTTTTGAGTCTCAGCTTGAGTTTTCAAAATCCCTGCCTGTGACTCTTGAAGTTTCGCCTGATCCAATGCGGCTTTCCCGCCCTCTTCTCCTGGGCCGCCAGGAAATTGGTTTTTCTGGACAGCTTCATGTGCGGACTTCGGGTCATATCCTGAATCCCGAAGGACGTTGTACATGTCCGATTGTTTTTTTAATTTTTCCTGCCTAGATTCCTCCGCTTTTGCTTTAGCCTGGAGAACAATTTGAAGAGCTTTCAAAGACCTCCCAATTCCGGTCTGCGGCTCCGTGGGAGTCCAATTCACAGCAACGCTCCCGCCTCCAAGCCCCTGGACATCAGGAGTCATTCCACGTCTTTTTTCTGAATAAAGTGTCTCACCCATACATCCCCCCTTTAAGCCGCTGCAAGAATTACTGGTAAAAGTTTAATAATCATGTCCATAAATTGAGAGGATCCTCCGCCACCTAACGCCGTAGTATTGGATGGGATTGTGCTAGATCCTTTTGATCCTCCACCTAAAATGCTCCCAAAATCAATGCCACTCAAAATTTCAGCAAGCATATTGGGCGTGGAAGAACCCGGTGCTGTGCTGTTAATTAGTTGAGGCACGTTTTTTGCGAAGAGAGTATTCCCGACTCCAGGAACTTGAGAAAGCTCGGTCCTCTGCCTTTGATAATCTTTGTATTGGGCTTCAAGATCGGCCTGCTCCAATATTCTTGGGAGACTGCCTGCCGTCATGGCTGCGTTTATTTTCTGGATAGGTGCCGTCATTTCCCCGTACTGTTCCAATGCCTGCGCCTGCGGGACCGCGTTCTGTTGCCGGCCTCTTTCCTGATTGATAAAATCGCCAATGACTGCATTGAGAGCGTTTTGTGTGCGCTCCGAGAGCCTACTTTCCTCCTGAATCCCGGACCTTGTGAAATACGTCCCGCGGGCGCCACGCTGACCCCGGGCCGTATTGATTGAATCCTGAAGGTTCTGCCCGGCAAGCTTTGTGGCGGCTTGTATAAATGGACTTGTCGCAGGATCAGCGAACCGCCCGCCAAGCGTATCCATGACTTGCCCTTTTGCGGCACCAAAAAGATCACCAGTTGCTGGTTTCCCGAGGAAAGTACCAAGCTGATCAAGGCCGGTCTTTTCGTAGCTTGACGGATCCGTGACGGAAAGTTTCCCGCTATACTTTTCTCCTGGGTTGTACATTTGTAAAAATTTTCTCACCCACGCAGAAAGATCCTGTCCAAGTCCCATTTGCCATGAAGGCATAAGGGATTGAATGTCAACACTCCCGGAACCAGAATCGCCGCCCTTCTTATCGCCACCACCAAAATCATCAAACGGATTGAAAAAATCAGCCCATCCCATTTTATTGCCTCCTTAAAAAACCATCGCTTTAAAAGTTACTGATGAGACGCTGCATTTCAAATACAGCGTGCTTACCGTCCAAGCTGTTCCAGTCACCGGGCCTTGGTACAAACTCCCGGCCTTGTCCTGATGAAATATAATTATTCCAGTCGGCACCCTTTTTATCGTATGTGCTACCGAAAATTCAGTATTCGCCGTGCCGTCAGAAGTAAAGGAAACGATTTGAGCGTTAAAATTATCTGCAAATTTCAAACCTGAATTGAGAAGTCTTGAAAGATCAAAGGTGTAACTCGCGAGCTCTTCTTCAAGATGCTTTTCAAATTCTGTTTCCGATGTTCCGGAAAGCCTTATTCTTTCTCGAATCTGCACATTAACTCCGATACGTTTTAATTTCTTCGCGCACCAAATGGTAAGGATAAAATTGTTTAATATAAAAAGTCTCGGAGCTTTCGGAGTTTCTCATTCTGAACCGGACATGCTCTGTCCAAATATCAAAATACCATTCAAATTTAGTCATCATTTCATCAAGATCGGCATAGGTTTGAGAGGATTGGTAAGGGATATTAGTCCAGTTAGAGCCTTCGTCGGTCGAATAGTCGACGTAAAGTTTCCCAGGCCCTTTTGCCCAAATGTCAAGCTGTAACCATCTTGCGCCAAGCTCATACTGCGGCCCATCGGCGCAGAAATCCTTACTTTCAAATTTTCCTTCAACCGCCGATCCCTGGTCGTTCGTGGTCGAATAGTCGACAATCGCGCTTAATCCGGCAGAATTACCAAGCATGATCTCTTCCCAAGCCGAAGATGAAGAAGCTTCATCCCAAACGATTTGTTGTTGATCCCAAGTCCCTTGAGCCGAGTCCCAATCAAGGACGGTCACATTTTCCCATTTAATTCCAGCCGTAATTCCAGAGCAGGTGTCGTAATACCAAAACCCAAGTTTATAATTATATTTCCAAACCTCTGTCGGCCAGGTATCGCTTGAGGTAAGTATAAAAAACCAAACTTCATGTTCATTTTGGACATGGATAGAAAAACAACGATTTATTTTTGACCTGTTAATTCTTGAAAAAATATGTTCTCTAACTGCATCTCCGATTGATTCGACTCGAATCCCGTTCCAAACATGAAAATCATTCTGCCCCATAAAATAATGTTGTCCGTTTGCTTCTGAAAAAGCTCTAGGGCTGGCAAGCCCGATTCCGGTTTTAACTGTTTGAAATCTAAAAATATCAGGCGGATCGACTCTTATCCCAATCGCCAGAGAGTCCTTTTTGTAAACCGCGGCAAACTCATTTAATTTTGAAACGTTTTGAATAATGGAAGGCTCGTCAGTAATCAAAGCTTCTCCAGAATTTCCACCGCTCCATGTCTCGGGTGCGTCCGTGTCCGACCACGCAACGCGCCAAGGCTCAACCGTTGATCCGTCATCGGTATAGGCAAGCAGCAAGTAAGGCGTGACGTAAGCCGCGTATTTCGCCTTTGGAGGACTCCCGCCCAAAAGAACCTGATTTCCAGATCCACCCCATTTATAAGGGGCATTGATATAATTTGTAGAAATCAAAAGATTTGATTCTGTGACATTAGCGAACGAAAAGAAATCTTCATCCCCGCCAGCGTAAGAAATGATCGAGATAGTTTCCCACGTCGAGGTCCCGGTGTTCCACTTCTGAATCTTGCGTTTTGATGCTCTGACAAGAAACTTAGATCCGCTCGAATGCTGAAGGTATCCGTACCCCATAATTTGATCAGAGTCCGGAGTTTGAGAACCTTTTGTGGTCTTTCCAGCACGCTTCCTCAAAAGCCCTCTGTCATAACGCATATTGACCGCGAATGCGTTACGGTCTTTTATGAATGTTGAGGGAATGGCGAAATTCACCCCTTCAATCGGAAGCAAAACTCCTTTTCGTAAAAGTGGCATGCTTCTCCTTACGTTGGATGACTAACGTTTAATCTTGCCGTTGAAGTTGCACCCTTAATATGAGTAGCCCCTCCACCGCCGTCATTTTTGATTTGAATTTTGATCGTATGGGCAGCGGCTGATAAAACTCCATGCCAGCACATTGAAAGAGGGTGAACGCTGTCTCCTGAACCTGCGATATGCGCTATTTCCTTTTCCGTGACCCCATCTACAATAATTGCCCATTTTCCAGTTCCGGAATCAGAATGACCGCCACCATCAAACGAAACATACGTAAGTCCTTGTTTTCCGACTGTGAACGTTATGCTTAATGCGGTATCTTGATAAGCTGCATTTGTCGTGCTTTCATCTGAAGTTGTCGTGTCTTCAACATCCGTATATTCTTTAGGGGTTAAAATAACTGCCGTAAGATCAGCCGCTTCAAGAGTATTCCAGCTCGGGTCCGTTCCGTCTGATCGCAAATAATTTCCGCTCGAACCAATCGCTGTTCTTCCCCACGCGCTCGCCCCACGAACGATCACGTCGCCTCTTGCTTCAGATCCTATTGCAAGAGAACTGATAAGGATTTTCCCTCCAGTTGTGAGCTGGATAACATTTCCTCCAGAATCCATCCAGTAAAGCTCTGTTACGCCAGAAACGTCTTTTGTGAAAAGAAAAGCTCGATTCGCTTCAGAGGTTGGATTTCCAGATTGCTCTTTGAATTTTACGTAATTAAAAATTCCAGCATCGTCATCATCGGTTGACGGGAAATACATTCCTCCGCCCTGAAGGCGTTCGCGGATCGCAGCCTTAAATTCCCGAATGTCATCATCACCAAGATTTAAGGCTCGAGTTCCAGCCGGCTTATTTTCGTCCCAATCGTGTGTATAAACCAAGGTACACCTCTCTTAAAGTTGATTAAATTTTACTTGCCCGATAGCAGGAATTTCCCGGTCCTTCTCAGCGTCAAAAAGACGTTTACAAAAACCAATAGGATTGTGTTCGGCGTCTCGGTATAGACCAGCCCAATAATTCGCTTCCTCGAACATCCCCATCCCGGCATAAACTCGCTCAAGTGTTCCTTGTTTAAAAACCTCATCCCATTCAGAGCCAAGATCGCTCGTATCAGAGTCCGCAGAAAGAGCCGTTGCCCGTTTCGACCAGTTTATTTCAAGAAGATCACTTGAATTATCCGGCAGAGGGCCAAGCAAAATTGATCTTGAAAAAATCGTGTAAACACTTGGTTTTCCTTTGTCAGTAGGACTTGTTCGGTTTGGATTTGGAAATCTAATATCGTATTCTTCCTTCGTGATATGCTCTAAAGGATAACCTGAATCGCCGGTAGCACTTCCTTCAAGGTACTTGACAGGATGAATTAAATGAATAAGGGTGCTCGGCAGCGGATAATCTTCTTGAGCGTTCACGGTTGAAATGTAAGATTGAAATTTATAATTTCCATGTGGGATTATCTGTGCCACCCAAATGATCATGTCGTTATAAGCCTGGACTATTTCCGTATCCTTATCCGTTCGTTTGAAGTCCCGTTTTACATACGTTTTAAAAGTAGAAAGCTGCATAAATCCCCCTATGGTAATCCAATCTGTTCTGAACGATCCGCCCACAAAGCAGCTTGCTCATCTCTGTCAGTCCATTTAAATGCAAACGAACTTGAAGAGCTAGACGATGAGCTGCTCGAACTGCTCTTTGAACTCGAAGATGACGAGCTTGAGGAACTAGAACTGCTTGACCGCGAAGAACTAGAGGACGACGAAGACGATCTTGAAGAACTGCTAGACCGCGACGATGAAGAGCTTGAGCTCGACGAAGAGCTCGATGAACTGCTCGATGATGAACTTCGCGAGCTGCTGGAAGAGCTGGAACTTGGAGCAGTCCAATTCACAGTATTTGAATTCACGCCGCCGGAATTAGTTACCGAATTTCCTCCGCTAGAATCTATGTCTGTAGCAGTTACGCTCGAAACTGATTGGGTGCCAGAAATATTAAGAATTGCCCGGCTTCCCCCGGTAGTTGCGTCAAGAGTGCATGATGTAGCGGTAAATAATCCATTAACAATAAATGTTTGAGTAGATGTGAGATGAATCGTCTTTCCTGAATTCATGGTTAAATTATTAAAAGTTGTCGCCCCAGATACGGTCGACGTTCCATTAAAAGCAACGGTAGAAGTGGATTCAACCCACGTCCCTGTTTTTGTCCAGTTTCCATTTACCGTTATTGTTTTATTCCCGCCTCGTAATGTTCCCCCAGTATCAATTAAAAGATTATTATTGACCTGCAAATTCCCGGTCAAAGTACAATCACCAGTAACTGTGAAATTATACCAAGGCATTACCCCAGAATTTACACTCATAGTAGTGATTATTTTAATAGTTGAAGTTCCAGGAACTATAGTTCCGGCTGTGTAGGTAAACGGGCCACCATTGCCTAAATGAATAGTGCCGGATAATGTTATAGTACCAGCGGTGTTTATAATAATAGGATGTCTATTTTCTCCCGTTCCCGCGTCACTCCATACTCCAGTACCATTTAATTGAATAACAGTTGTACCAGTTGCAGCTGCGGCTGTTGTAGCTGATTTCTTTAAATTAACATCAACAAGTAAAGTAGCTCCATTCATATCAACATTGTTAGCAGCTTTAATTAAATCTAAATCCGCTAACTCATAAGTTCCAGCTGCCCAAGTTATGCTAGTACCACCTGAATTTGTGGCATCCCCCTCAAAATTATAAATAGATTGACTACCTAATGTAATTGTTGCTGCAACGGCATCAACCCGTAATGTAAAAGTTCCAGCGTTAAAGGTAGTATTAGCCCCGGATATATTGAAATGCCCTCCACACTGCATAAGACTTGTTCCCATATTTATAGTTTTAGTTCCACTTCCAGAAGCATCGAGCTCATCAACATTTACAGCATGGTTTCCAGTTGTCCATGTTCCTCCATTCATTGTAAATTTAGCGGTCCCGCTTGTAATATTAAGCGTTGCCGATTGCGTAATGGTCCCTGTATAGCCTGTAGTGTCCAAACTATTGATGTTTGTGGTAATGTCCCAAGTACAATTTTTATTGGGGGTAGCGCCTGTTACTCCATCAAAAATAATAATATCACCGGCAGAAGGCGCGGAACCTCCGTCCCAATTAAGGCCAGTAGAAGCCAAATTATCTGCTCCGGAACCAACCCATTTAAGAGTAGCCATTAGGGCAACACGCTTTCGGCTCTATCACTCCATGATCCACTTTGTTCGGCGCGGTCACTCCAAGACCCGGATTCGTCTGTCCTGTCGCTCCACGATCCGCTTTGCTCAGTCCGATCTCGCCACACGAATGCACTCGAACTTGATGAAGACGAAGAGCTTGATCGTGAAGAACTTGAACTCGAAGAGGACCGGCTACTGGAACTCGATGAAGACACACTGCGGGACGACGAGCTAGAAGACGATGATCGGCTCGAGCTTGACGAAGAACTTGAACTACTGCTCGAAGAGCTGGATCGGCTACTCGATGAAGATGACGATGACCGGCTACTTGACGACGACGAACTGCTAGATTTTGAGCTAGATGACGATGAGGATGACGAACTACTCGATCGAGAGGAACTCGAACTGGAAGATAACGAAGAACTACTACTCGAAGACGAACTAGATCGACTACTGGATGAAGATGAACTTGAAGAACTCCTGCTGCTTGAGCTTGAACTGCTGGAACTAGAGCTGGAAGATCTCGAGCTACTTGAAGATGAACTGCTTGAAGAACTGCTCGACGAGGATCGGCTACTTGAGGATGAACTGCTCGATCGCGAAGAACTGCTTGAGCTAGATCGAGATGATGAACTTGAAGAACTTCTACTAGACGAAGATGACGATGAGCTGCTCGAACTCGAGGACCGGCTACTACTGGACGAACTACTGCTCGAGCTACTTGACGAACTGCTGGAACTGCTTCGCGAGCTTGAGCTCGATGAGGACGAACTTCGCGAACTGCTGGATGAACTTGAGCTTGACTTTGAGCTACTTGAGGATGACCGAGAACTCGAGGACGAAGACGAAGATGATGAACTGCTGGAAGAAGAACGAGAACTGGAGCTAGAAGAAGATGACGATACTCCAACACTTTCTGAAAGAAAGTTGTCTCCACGCGTTTGTCCTCTTTGTCCAGTAATTCCGGCGAAATTATTCCCGGTTAAAACATCATCAGCGCTTGAAATTCTTTCAACGCCTGCTAAATAAACCTTTTTTGCCGCTGTACGAATCTCAAGTTTTATAGTTACTGGCAAACCAACAGCCTCAATATTTGCGTCATAACTTCCAAGATTTGTACGGCTTGCGGCGACAACTTTATCAAGCGCAATATCCATCGTTCCGCCAGCATCACCAACGCCGTATGCCTGATAAGAATTACTAACCCCAGTCTCACCGCTTGGAACCCTCGCAGTGACACCAAATCGTTCGCCCGTATTGTCAGCATGCGTAACAATATCAATAGAAACGTCCATATCGTCGTCGCCAATATCATCCGTCTTCGCGACAGCAACAACGGTCGTGCCTTCAGCCTTTGCTGAATTGTCATCTGCTTCTACTATAAAAGTTGTTCCATTCCAAGCGGCCCCAACATTTGGTGTGTGGGATTCAAGAGCCGTATCTGAGGCTTCCGTAAAAGCGTCTTGTCCGACTGTAGCCATTAGACTTTTTCCTTATCAAAATCGTAATTGGGAGAAAGTTTCTTTCCAATTTTATTGCACATGCTTTTTACAGATTCTGTCACACCTAGATTTATGCCTTTTAAAATAGCCTTTGACTTAAAATCGGCAGGTACAATCTTTTGCGCTTCATGATCATCGTTATGCGGAATTTGAATAAATTCCACGTCTTGTTCAAGCTTTGAGTGGTCTGGCGCTTCAACGCAAACAATAGCCCAATTATTGATAGGTTTGCCAGTTGTTGAATTTGTCGGAATATGCGCGACATAATTAAACCCCGGAAGATATTCTCTAATCTTGGCGGCATGCAACTTGTGGTCAAGAGTCCCGTCATCATTCAATATTTCATATTCCTTGACTGGGCAAATGTAGTATCGCCTCACTGCTTCTCCCACCAATCTTCGAGAACTTTTGAATCTCCTGTTTCTTCGTATTTTTTTATAAAATTGAGGTCATGACTACCGAGATAGCGCTCATCCAGATACTTCAAAGGCGGCGGTATTTTCCTGTTCCGGTACGCATAATTAAGTTCTGCGTGAATATGCCTGAAACCCAAAAGGTCGTACCATGTCCCGTTTCCTGGGGTCCTGAACATGTCTTCGAGTGGGGGTGTCACCTTTTTCTGTTTAAGACCCAAGTCTTTGATAGCCCACCCAAGCCGGCCTTCCATATTCCCTACACGCTGAGTATGTTTTTCGTAGTTTTCCCACGGGACAAGATGACCCTGAAGATGCTTCACAATTTTAAGAAGCGCGTCCGTCCTGGCTATGAATCCAGCCGTGTTTGCAGCCGGAGGATCTTCCCTGTCTGGGCCGGAAGTCATAATGTCCGCGTCACCCAAAATATTGAACAATTCCTGAAAGCCTTCAGGCTTTTCAAGGACAAAATCAGCGTTCGCGCAGTAAATATATTCAAAATTTGACATCGCTTGGATGCCCCATTTAAGTAGCCAAAAATAAGGAAAAAGCGGGCCGCCCCAAGTTTGGTAATGCGGCATAAGAAAAGCGTCAACCTTGTCCAGAACGTCCTTGGGGGGCATAAACTGGTTATGGTCGAGAGTCTCCCAAGTGGGATCGACGTAGCTGTCATAAGCAAGGGTGATCCAATACCCGAGCTTGGCGTGGGACTCGATAGACGCCTTTAAAAACGGGCGGTTTGCCTGGTGGGAGGTAAGAAGAACGCCAATGGGTTTGAGGGCTTTAAGCGCCCACTGGTCATTTGCGCGAGTTCTGTCAATCCAAAACTGCCTTGACGCCCGCTCTTCTTCTGAAATTCCAGGTTCTTCTAAATCTTTAAGAGTCAATCCCACGAAATTTCCTCCGAATGATCAGCCATGCAATATAAACACGGTCTTTAAATTTCAGGCTGTTGATCCATTGCTTGAATTCATCAGCAATAGCCTGCATTTGGATCTTCGGAGAATTTTTCCGGATTTCTGCTTCTAGTCTTTTTGCTTTTTCTTGTAAAATTTTATTATGGATGCTTGAAAGTTTCATGCGTAAATGGGGCCCTTGCCGTAAAATTCAATCGGGTAAAAAATTCGGTTGTAATCGCTGTCCTCCCATTGGTCCAGCCACTTCATCAAATACCGTTTGTCCCCTGTTTTCCAGTAATGACAAACTGTTTCACGTTCTTCCCCCGACCAGTAAAGGAAGTCTTTGAAATCGTCCACATAAGGTTTCATCCAAAAAACATCACGGCCTTCGTTCCCGCATGTTTCATATTCAGCAAACAAATTTCTAAACCCGACAAGCTCTTTCCAGGTCGATTCCTGACCGTAGCGGGCGTAAGAGTCAATCGTGCCGTCTTTGTCAAGTGGCTGCTTGTCCGGAATCCCTAATTTCATTCTGAGTTGCGCTACGGCCTCTTTCAGATTTCCCTCTGGACTTCTTGACGCAATGACCGGGACACGCATGAGATTCGCGATATAATCAAAAATCTTGTCAAATGCCTCGCGTCTAAAAAGGACATTAGCTGTATGGATATTTCCATTTCCGGTGGTCTGCCCGGAGATAAGGTCGCACCAGTCAAGCAACTTCAAAAGCTCAGGAAACCCTTCTGGCTTCTCAAAAACGCAGTCACCGTTTGTGAGATAGACATTTTTTATGTTCGGGAAGCTCTTTAAAATCCCTTGGGCGTACCGGACCGACCAAAACCAGCCATTTCTCTTAGAAGCATCTGCGGTCATGTGCTTAAAAACAACCGCGCTGGCTAGCTGGTAATGTCTCGGACGGGGCATAGTTTTTATTAAAGCCTCTTCTGAATCCTCGACCCACGGAAAGAAGTGTTGATCATAGGCAACGATGACATATGCTCCAGTTTCCCGGTAACTCGCAAGCGTGTGTTTGAGCCATTTAAGCTGCCCGGACCAGGCTGTTAAAATAATTGCTGTATCCTTCTCGCAAGGCAGGGCATTCAACAAAGAAAGGTCGTACCAGCTCGCGCCGTCTTTTCCGCGCCGCTCCATCCCTTGCCCAAAGTTTTCATGCCAAGGTTCAAGGCTCGCCCATTTTCTTTCAAGCTTTTCCTGATCGTTCATCAATAACCCATTTTCTTTTTGCGTTTTTTCTTTTTCTTAGGCATGGTATAATCCTACTACATGACTAACATTGGTTTTAATATATGATTAGAAATTGTCTGATTTGCTCTAAGGAACTTTATGTAAGACCTTCTCATTTTAAAAAGGGTGCTGGAAAAACTTGTTCCAAAGAGTGCCGTGATAAATACCTGAGCCTGCTTTATAAAGGTCGAAAAATGCCTCCAGAGTTTATAGAAAAAATCAGGCTTGCAAACACTGGAAAGATTTTTACCAATGAACATAGAAGAAAAATAGGTCTTGCTAGTAAAGGGAGAATAAATCGAGAAAAAAATCCTAAATGGAATGGCGGCATTTCTTATAATGGCGATTACATTCTCATTTTTAGTCCAGATCATCCGTACAGAACGCATAACAATTATGTTTTGGAACACAGGCTTGTGGTAGAAAAAATGATCGGGCGTTTTCTTAAAAAATCTGAACGAGTCCATCATCTTAATGGAATAAAAAAAGATAATCGCCCGCAAAACCTGATGGCATTTAAAGATGAGGCCACGCATCAATTTTTTCACAAAGACCAAAGCCAAATCAAATCTAGTAAAATTGTTTTTGATGGGCGTCAAATTAAGCCTGATAAATAGCACGGTCTTTTCTCCTTTTTCTGCAAAAAGTGATCCCGACTCCAATAGCACAGCCTTTCGGAATCGTTAAAACATCCATCCTGCTATCTTTTTCAAGTTCCAATCTCAACTTATAAACCTCGCCACATTGATTTTCGTTTGTCCAAGTAATATCAGGACAGCTCGTATCATGAAGGCAAATCACCCCATCCTCTACAATATGCGGCCAGATATGCCAAAAGTCTTTTTTGGCCTGTTCGTACGTATGGTCCCCGTCGATAAACGCGAGGGCAAGCGGCGTAATCAAGAGCCTCTTAAAAAGATCGTCTGAAGCGCCGGCGAAGCAAACAACCCGTTTAAATTGCTCTGGAGTGGGTTCTCTATCCTCAAAATAGGTGATTTCATCCCGATCCGACAAATACCCTGGAATGGTCATAGGATTGACGATCTTAGAGGGGGAAATATCACAATGATACAGTCTCCGATTAAATTTCTTTGCAATCTTTGAAAGGAAATGAGAGCTTTCCCCTACCCCAATTTCAAGGATATCGCCTCCAACACCGTTTAAAACGTACTGCCCAAAGTCCTCCATGATCCTGTACCGCTCAAGACCGTCGCGGCCCTCAGAAAGACTTTTGAACGTATCAAGAGATCCGGGATGTTGTTCCAATTCTCATATTCCTTAAAATTTCGATGATGTGATCAGCGCTATTATAAAATTCCATAAAGCTGTCCGCCTTTTTAATAATCTCTTCCTTTGACCAAAGAGGATTATTTTTAAGACGATTCGGGGGAGCCTCCGTCAAATAAACATCCCTCCCAAGAAAAAAGAATTTAAGAATTTCAATCATTTCCCAATCCTCGCACCAAAGGTAAGCGCCCTCTCTTTTTGATGTCTGAGCATCCATCGGCCTTGGATTATTTATTATTTCCTGACAAAACCGCCTGAATTTAATTGAATCGTCCTGAGTGAATGTCATGCCGGCCTCATCGTTGGGCCGCCCCATGTCCAAGGGCCTCTTTTTTCAATAACCGCAAGACTTGGATAAAAATGAACAGCGAAAATTTCATTAAAAATTACGGGAATAACTCCCGGAAATTCAGAGGAATGGATGCCGTCAATCATTGTTTTTAAATATTCAACGAACGACCGATAATTTTTGTATCCCCCTCCATATTCTTCACGATAAGAAGTATGGATGTCTTCGATTATGTAAATACCTCCGTTTTCAAGAACAGGGAAAATACATTCAAATGAAAGGCGCTGATCATTCACTTTGTGAGAGCCGTCATCTATGACGATATGAACAGGCTTTATCTTTTGGGCTAAATCTTGCATAAAAATAGTATTGCTTTGATCGCCAACAAAAATTGCGGAATCTGTTTTTTCTGTCAATGCTGCCTTATCTTGAATATCAAGTCCGTAAATCCTGGCCTCCGGCCCGAAGTATTTTCTCCAAAGCTGCAAAGAACCGCCCTCGCGTATTCCGATCTCAAAAATACCAATATTTTTCCCCCTGAACTTATCAAAAAACCACTCATAGATTTCAAGATGATGTGGAAATTTTTCCGTTACAAGTCCTTTATGGCTCTGAAAAATATCAATAAGCCTTATCTTTTTTTCAGTAAGCACGTCAGCCCAGGAAATTTAAAGTATGTCGCAAAAACATACCGTGTTTCAATGACAGGATTCGTTTCAAACTCATATTTAAGCGGTAAAGCGTCATATTTTTTCATCCATTTGATCCTGTCGCGCTCATCTGACCCGCCCTCAAAGCAAATGATACCGCCGAATACCATCCGGTTATCCCAAAGTTCCATGATTTTACGGATAGTCTCTCCAGTGTTTGAAATGTCGACATGAAGAAAGCTTACGGAATGTTCTGGATAACGCTCATGGACTTCAAACGCATCTGCCTTTTTAAGGTTTACCCATTCTGAAAGGCCGACATTGGCGATATTTCCAAGAGTCATTTCCATCGAAACGTGTCGATATGGGTATTCCTCAAAAAGATCGTAGGCGTCTAGATGTCCTTTTGTTCCATGTTTATCAAAGTTTTCTTTGAGTCCTTTGGCGATAGCGATAGCTGAATAACCTTCCAGCACCCCAAGCTCAACGCAAACAGTTGGCTGGAATGCGCTGACGATGGCCTTAAAAACATCAGCGTAATTGTTTACGGTGTAGGAGCTGTGCATAATTCACCGGTGAGTTCCTCGATCCAACGTTCCGCCCGAAATTCTTTCAAGGCGCGAGCGCGAGCGGCCTCGCCTTTAGTTTTGAGTTCGGCGGCCGTTACGTTCTTGATAATCTCGATCTGCTCTTCCTTCGAAGCCAGCCAGCCGGTTTCAGGCGTTACCCGATCAGCGGCGCCACCCCACGGATCAGCAATCACGGCTAGACCGGCGGCCATAGCCTCAAGAATGACCCTCGGGCCCATGTCCATGTACCCTTTAGGGAGCGAATACCAAAATAGGTTTCCGCTCTCAAGAAATTTAGGAACAGGAGGCGTATTCTTTGGGTATTTGATGAATCGTTCGGGTACTGCCGGGACGAAACTTGGACCTGGCATCATGTGAATCTGCAAGTCTGGCCGAGAATTAAGCGCCGCCTCAATTTCAGAAGTTGCCTTTTCTTTGTCAAATTTCACGTCACCCTGCGAATTATGCCTGACAATTCTGACCGGAAGCTCGTACATCGGTTGCATTTCAAAGAACCGATCAAGGTCTGTGCATGGCGGGAGGACACCTGTTTCAACCCCAGGATGCACCCTCAAAAGGTCTTTTTCCTGACCGCTGTTCAAAAACAGGTACTTGTCCCATCCGCGAGTCCAGGGTATTTCACCGATCCCGCCGCGCCGGTAGTTGATCATCATTATTCGGCGGTTGGCGCTGACGCCTTCAAAGACATCCCGAATTTCAGGCTTGCTAAATTCCCAAACAAAGTCATCCGCATACACCATGAGAACGTCGCAAGACTCTCTGATGCTGTCATAAGATTCGCTCACTTTCACATCCGCAAGACCGTTTTTAAGCGCGTCTTTAAACTCCCGGCTTCCGATCGAGTTCCTGAAAGGGACAAACTCGACAGAATGCCCTTCATTCAGGAGTTTTTTCATAATCGTTGTGATTGATCGAGCACAGCCTCCCCATCCCCGGGCCGTGGAAACGATCTTTATTTTTTTAGCGTCTGAGCGCATCGTCTTTGGCGGCGGGGATGGGTGCTGTACAAAAGAAGGTGTTTTAATCCATAAGTGACACCAGCGACCGCCTTTGATCGGGCCTTGAAATCCAGGTTTCAAATACTTCGCTTCCCACTTTGCTTCCCATTCACGGGTAGCATCGTGCATAATGACAATTTTCGCGTGGTTTGCGGCAAGGCGAGTCGCTTCTTCCCGGTTTTGACCGTTGGCCGGACCATCAACAAAAGCTAAATCGAAATCCGCTAAAGCGCAAGGCGGGGGAACAGGTAGATTGCGCCCGTCCCATTTAAAAATGTCAACGCATTCAAGGGAAATCCGGGACCTGACTTTTTCGATCCATTCATCTTCGGTTTCAAAACTAGTTACTTTCGCAATCCGTCCCATCAAGAGAGTCGAAAGTCCAGCCCCAAACTCAAGGACGGTTTTCACCTGATGTTTTTTGATGACTTCCTCAATGAAAGGCCCGTCAAGCGGATCAATGGCGCCCTTACCCCAATCAAGAGTCGATTCGGGTTTAGGCGGCTCTGGCTGGATTTGAACAGGGGTCGGGACAATATTGCAAAATTTTCTTATAGTAGGCCCCGATGGCTGGCCTTTAATGAGTCGCCCGCCAGTGTAGTATCTCCTGATGGCTGCCGTGATCTCAGCAGGATCAATCATGTCCACACAACGCGGGACACGCTGTCCATTCAGCATGACCTGATTTGTACACCTGCTTTTTTTTGGTGCCGGCGGATTCAAATCACACGCCCAACACGCCTGAACAGCGCAAGGCAGCGTGCCATCGGTGGCAAGATATTGATGCCCTTCGTATTTCGTAAAAGAAGAAGGCTCTCTTGCTCCAGCTACCACAACGCAAGGTTTCCACAATGCCCCGGAAAGGTGCATGTGGAATGAGACAAGGCCAATAGATCCTTCCGCGTTCAAAAAAAGCTTGTAAAGATCCCTTACCCCGGTGTTTTTATCTTCCGTCTTTCCAACATGATCAATTACGTTTTGGCCCTGAAGTCTTGGAGGGTTATCTCCCTTGGTCCCAAGCTGCACAAAACAAAGATCTGGATTTTGATTGACCACTTCTTGCCAACGCTCGAACGGGTACATCTTTGCGTTCCATCCCTTTTCACCGCTGACCACAATCAGCCAATACGGGTCTTTAAAAAATCTTGGAGCTGTGTACTCTTCTTCGGTTAGCCAAATATCAGGGCGTGAAAGTCCTTGCGGGATTTGAATCTTTAAAGCATCTTCAATCGACATTCTGTACGCATTTGCAAAATGCCAGTCAACCCTATTGCTTTGGTTAGTCCCTTTCCCTGGACCAATCTTTACTGTGTTTTGGTCGGTAGGTGTGAGAGTCCTGTCAATATGAGGATTATGATCGAAAATATGGGCGGCTATGCTTACGACATTGACCCTTGTTTTTGGAAACGCTTTTTTGAAATCTCTAACCCCACAGGTAAACATGAGCATATCGCCAATTCTCTGGCGGTTATGAAATACGACTTCTTTTGGGGCTTCCCCTCCAATCTTTGAAGAAAGTCCAACGCTTACGGCGGCTGTTTCAAGAAGCTCCTGAACAACTTCTTTGTTTTCAAGATCGCCATGCGTGTGAATTCTGTCATCTTCCATCTTTGCTATCGTTAAATGGGCTTTCCTTGGACCGCTTTGAGCTGGCACCGGGTCCTTACAAAATCCACAAGTGTGCATTACCAGCCTTTCTCGATCTGATCACAAATATAATGAACGTGATCTTCATGGACGTGCATCCCTATCGGGAGTGAAAGGTATCTGTGCTCTACCTTATTCATCACAGGAAGATCAGCGCGCTCTCCACCGAAAATTTTATAAATATCGTTTCTCACTTGAACAACATTGGTGTCGACATCAGCCTCAAAAAGCATCTTGGCAAAATCATCCCGGTCATCAACGAGGACGGTAAAGAGCCAGCACAAATTTGTTTCCCCATCCACAATCTTTATCCCGTCAAGACCATCCAATCTTTCCTTATAAATATAAAAAAGTTTTTTATTATGAGAAATTATTTTGTCGTAATGGTTAAGCCCAACAATCCCCATCGAGGCAGAAACATCGTGCATGTGTCTTTTTGTTCCTGGAAGTTCAATATCAAAAGTCATTTTCCGTTCTTTATATGCCTGCCAATTATTTGCGATCTTCACATCGCGGTCGATTCCAAACCAACGAAGAAGTTTTGCGTTATGAGCATCTTCTTTGTTTTTTGTTATAAACATTCCGCCGTCAATCGTTGTGACTTGTTTGATTGCCTGAAAAGAGCAGCAGGTATAATCGCCATTAAAAATTCCCAGAGCTTGAGCCGCGTCCGAGATAACCGGAATATTATGAATAAATCCAACGTCGGCTTTTATTCCTCCGAGATGAACTTGAACAACCGCTTTTGTTTTTTCATTGATTTTTGAATAAACGTCGACAGGACTAATGCAGAGACTTTTTTCGAGAATATCAGCCCAAACAATTTTTACACCTCGCCTCAAAAGAAGAAGATTCGTTGCGGTGCAAGTAAGCGGGGTTGTGATCACTTCATCCCCAGGCCCGAGATTTAAAAGTTCATACGCAGTTTCGAGGGCGGCTGTTCCTGAATTTAAAGCGATAGCATGAGGAACTGAAAATTTATTCTCAAAGGTTTTTTCAAACTCATCAACCTTCGGCCCCTGCCCAATGAAACGGGAACGGAGGACTTCATCCACCGCTTCACGCGCTTCTTTTGGGACATAGGGCCTAAAAAGATCAATCATTTTGTTTCGAGGTAACCCGGCCCCCTTACGAGAGCCGGGCACTCGGTTCCTTTATTTAAACGTCACTTCCGTAAAGACGTTATTTGCGGCGCCTTCTTTGTAGAAGATGCCGGTATCAAACCTTTTTCCTTGCGGATATTCTTTCGCGAAAGTTCCGTTCGCTGTCGCGGCTATAATCACAACTTCATGTGTTCCTGGATTTGCGCTCGTGTCAGTAATGGCATCAAGTAAATATGCAATGACATCCCCAACGTTGGCGCCTCTCCAGGCAATCACGAATGAATGGACTTCTCCGGGCGCTTCCTTTACCAGTTGATCGCCAGTAAGGACGCCTGTTTCTGCTAAACCTTGAATTCTTGGCATAGCGGCATCCCTCCTTAAGCCGTAGCCGAGCTTGAACTACTGCTCGAGCTGGAGCTGGATCTTGAACTGCTGGAAGAACTCGAACTGGACGAAGAGCTGCTGCTTGAGCTGGACGACCGGCTCGATGAAGACGAGCTGGACGAACTGCTGGAAGAGCTGCTGCTGGACGACCGGCTAGAGCTGGACGACGAAGAACTCGATCTACTCGACGAACTCGAGGAACTGCTGGAAGAACTCGACGAACGGCTACTACTCGAAGAACTCGAACTTGATCGGCTCGATGAACTCGAAGAGCTTGAACTGCTTGACTGACTCGAAGAAGACGACGAACTACTCGAAGACGAGCGTGAAGAACTGCTCGAAGATTGGCTTGAAGAGCTGGACGAAGAGCTAGACGAAGACTGGCTAGACGACGAACTCGAGGATGAACTCGAAGACGATCTGCTCGACGAACTCGAGGAAGACGACGAGCTGGAAGACGAACTCGAAGACGAGCTGGACGACGAGCGCGACGACGAACTAGAACTCGAAGAGGAAGAACTTGAAGCCTCTACAACGTCCGTGATCCCGTAAAGCGAAAAATAATCGGTATCAGTCAGAGTTCCGTCAGCGTCGCAAGCATCGAGGACATTATTGAATTTGTCCACGAATTGATCCAGAAAATCCACGATGGCATCCAGATAATACCCATGCGTTTTCGCACGGGCATTGGCGACATCCATAAGATTCGCCGTCGCCGCAAACTTCTCTGTCGTAAAGATCGTTGTTCCTGCTACACCATCATCATCATTGATCGCATCCAACGCATCGTTGAAATTCGTCCTGAGATTTTTGCAGATTGTTACAAGATCGCCGGTCGGCAGGGCGCGTCCAGATAAAGCCCGGCGGGATTCGTTCCCGATAGAAGGCGTTGGAACGTCATAATCGTTATGCCAAGTGGTGTCTGCTGTATCAACGTCAAGTTTCAAGAGAAATGCGTTCCAATTCTCAATGCATTCCTCAAGGAGCTTGAAAATACCGCCAAACCAGGCACCTCTTTTTTTTAAATCATCGTAACCCATTTGATCCCCCTAATAATTAAGAGGAAGGCGGGGGTTGGTTCCCCCGCCCCCTCCTCATTGGTTATCAGGCGATTAAGAAGTGGTGGCTACGTCTGACGCGCAATTCATTGTGATCACGCCGTAGTCAACAGCATTGAACATGGGTTTAATGCAGCCGAAGATAGCTCCGACTGAGATACCCCATTGATTGCCGTAGTCGAAAGACTTCTCGACCCACGCAACCGTAGCACCCCAGGCAATGACTCCAGCTTGCTGGCCGCAAAGCACATTTCTTGCGACCTGAGCGGAACCAGATCCGTCATTGGTCCGGTAAACATATTCGTGTTCATGGACAACGATTCCATTCCAAATACCAAGGGCTCCAGTAAAAATCGGGTTATCTTCCCCACGGACATTGGCGTCCCTCTGAGCTTGCGCCCAAACAGGGTCTTGACGCAGATTCGTCGCGTCATACGGGTGGAGAATAGCCACGTAATACGGTTTCCCGTTCACACGGACAGGCTTGACCTTCGGGCTTGCGAGAATCGCAGTCTGCTTGGCAAGATCAAGGACCTTGGTATCCATTTTCATGGCCGTGGTGATTGCACCAATGGATGCCGCACCGCCGGCGTAAATGGCACGCGAAGTCGCGGCCGCCGTAGGCGTGTTGGCGAACGTGGCGGTTGTTTTCCCGCAAAGCTTATCCAAGAGCTCCTGGTCGATACGTTCAGCCCACCAGTCTGTGAGCCTGTTTTTTGCCGACATACGCATGTCATAAACATTGCGCTTTTCGTCAAACTTCCCGGTCAAAAGAACGCCGTGACGTAGCTGATTGATCGCGACATCTTCATCGTAATCAGTCATTGTTTCTTCTGAACCTTCCAAAGCCGAATCTCCGGTAGTTCCGGCCGCAGTAAGCTTCATTCCGAGCCCGAACGAAATACTCGTCCCCTTTTCTTTCTTCAGGTCTTCAAGTTCCTGAATCATGCTTTGTTCCGGACTACCGATGAAACGGGTCATATAAAGATTGTCCCGGACATCCGCAAAAAGCGCCTTGCGCCAGAGTTCTGGCCGAAGGGCTGAATTACTCGCTGAAGCTGCCATTGTGTTTCTCCTGTTTGATCTTTTTTTCCAACAAAAAAGGCGAGGTCCCACGTTTTCACGTGAAACACTCGCCTTAGCTAAGGACTTCTTCTGCTGGTTATCCCCGAATGATCAGTTCGGGGTTTTAAATTTGTTTATGCGCCGTAAAGTTTTAAGTATTTATTCCGGACATTCCGGGGGAGTTTCGAGAACTCAATATCTGACATGGAAGTTATCTCCTCCATCGAGAGTTCTTCTGCCGGCTTACCTTCCCGGCTTGAGACATGAGCTGTCGTTTTTGAGAGGTTTGCGTTTTCTTCAAGGGCCTTTTCGGCTTGCTTGGCTTGGTCTTCCTTCGCCTTTTGTTCAGGCGTTTTCTCAACTTCAACGGGGGCTTTTGCCTCCGGTTTATCTTTTCCGGTGCGCGCTTTCACTCTTACTTCAGCGGCCGGTAGAAGGATTTCGAAATCTCTGTGTTTCTTGATCATTTCGTACATCACGATTGCAGGATTTTCTCCCAACTTTACACGCTCCCCAATTTCTGAAAGAGCACGGCTGTCATCCGTTATAAGTTCGTCAGCAAGTTCAATCACCGTGTCAAAATCAGCATGAGTCTCGCGGGCTTCCTTTTCGCAAAGCTGGAGATATTTGACATTCGTTCCCTGGCTCCTAAGCGTCGAAGTGTCATCAGCGTTTTTGATGGCCTCTTTTTTCTTTAAGATTTCGCGTGCTTCTTTAACCGTCAGGAAATCATCGTCTTCTCTGCCGTCAAGAGGGTCTTTAACAGGCTCTGCGGCCTTCTCTTGCTTAGCTTTTGTTTCTCGGAAAATAACCTGATCACGCTCAGACTCAGCCTGCTGTCTAAGTTTCCGGTCCCGGCGCATCCGGTGAAAGTAAGCCTTTTCCCGAGGAGTGAAGTCGGTAAGATTCTCTTTACCTTCCGGCTTCTCCATTTCACGTTCAAGCTTTTCAAAGAAATCTTCTTTCGCCGCTGGCTCAGCCGTCTTTTCTTCCTTCTTTTCTTCAGGCTTCTCGATCTTCACCGGCTCATCTGTTTTTTCGTCTTCAACCAAAACAGGACCGCCTTTATAACCGTCAGGAGCAGGCATATCCTTCATCATTTCTTCCTGTTCAACCTTGCTCATGTCGCGGACAGAAGGCTTTTCGGCCTTTTCTTTTTGTTCCGGTTTTTCCTTCGGTTCTTTCTTTTCAGCTTTTTCTTTCGCGGCTGTTGTCATATAAATCCTCTCAGGCTTTGCCTGTGGCTTGCGCAGCGGCCATCATCTGCGCTTGGTTTTGTGCTATTTTCTGTTTTACTTCCTCAGAATTCGGAAGGTCCATGTAGTCAATAATCAAATCAAGCGGGATGGCAGGTCCAAACACCTTCCCAAGCTCGGTCAAATCCTGGAATATTTCATACCGAATCGTTTTGTTCTGGTCGGCCTCACTCACGAACACGTCGTACTTATTGTCTTCGACCATCTGGAGAAATGCTGCGATATGCCCAGACGTAAGCCCTTGCGGATACCGCTCCGGGTCAACCGCTTTTTGCATGTATTGAGGACCCAAAACCTTCAAGACCTTCTTCTCGTCAAATAGCTTGGGCGTCATTTCGAGGATAAACTGTCCGACAATCTCTTTTGAGTAACGGTAATTGTGGAAAATCCGGACAAGCGACATGATTGCCTGCTTGATTCGCAGGGAGATGGCCCGACCGGAAGAGGTGTTTTCCTGAAAACCCATAAGGTCAGGGTTGACGCCCGAAATCTGCTTAAATTCATCATCAGCTTCCTTTTCGCGCTGAAGATGCCCGATGTTCGGGCCTTTCGGAAGGATTTCACGAAGATCCGAACCTCGCTTCTTTTTAATCGTAATCCCGGGTTTTGCCCCCATATTCTCAAGATTTTTCCAACCTTCAGGTGTGAGCGCGTCTTCATCACCCACCCATCCTGAGTTTGCCTGTGTGTTCAAAATGTGAAGTGTTTGCGACTTGGATTTGTTCTTCTCTCGCTGTGCGTCTTTCAGGCTCCGGACCACACCCTGAACCTTCAGTTCTTCAGTCTCAGCTGATGGCACCCAATCAGCCAGAAACCGGAAGAACGGAAGCCCGGAATAGAACGGCTCAAAAGGGCTTTTCTCATCCTGTACTACAAACCCGCCGACATACGCTGCCACCCATATTTCCGGGACCTTCCGAGGCACAACCTTTGCCCCGCCTTGGGTCCCACTGAAAGCTTCAGCCTCGTCTTTTTTGTCAAACCGCTTCGGCTCCCCGGATTCGGTATCAATCACAAAATACCGCTCCACCATCTTCGGGCGCCAGTATTCCTTGACCGTAAATTTCTCGTCTTTCTTGAGGCCACTTTCATCGTCAGCTTGCGTCTTTTTTACAATCGTTGTCACATTCGGACGATTCCCGTAGTCATCATCCGAGCCTTCGTACAACAGCCCGCCGCCATTCTCAACCTGGTCATCGGAGTCAGCCATAAATCCGTCGATCAATTTTGAAAACTTAGGGTAAATCTCTTTTAAAACTTCCTTCGTGAACCGGACGCACTTAAACAGGTATTGCGCCCGCGGCCATTCGTTCAGGTCGTACTCGTTGAAATCGGGGTCCACGAGGATCTGATAGGGTGAGCGCTGCAAGAACCGAAGCTCCCCGCGGATAGGGTCGCTTTCATGGGTCAGCACAGCTTCCAGCCAGCCCTTGCCGGTATAAAGGCCATCATCGAACCAATACGCCATTTTGTAGGCCATGTGGGAGGTTTTATCGATGTGCTTCAAGAGCCGGTCCATCACCTCAGAAAAAATCTTGTCTTCCCCTCCTTCAGGGTTGACCTTAATCCTGGACGAGTTCTCACGCTGATACCCTGAAATGAGATTGATGAGGGGCTTGATCCGGTTGAAAGTCATTGCCGGACGGCTCTCATTCTTGAGCGTTTGAAGGTCTTCTGAAGTCCATTGGTCACCCAATGCAAAAGCAAGATCCTCTTTTGCAATATCCTCCCAATCCTTCATATTCTTTTTGGCATAGTCAAAGCGGGTCTTGATTTCATGGCGAAGATCGTCATGCTCCATCAGAGGGTCGGAAGAGGCGGATTTCATTTCAGGCATTAGTTCATCCCAACGGCTTGCTCTTTTAAAGTCCTGAGCGGCACGCCGTTTATTGACATTAAGCTTTCATCGAGTGACGTATTTTTATCAATTCGCGGAATTCCCATTCGGCACCTGCACATCATCAACTGTTTTGCAACCTCTGGAAGCGCGGCAAGTGGTAACGTGATCTCGGCCAAAAACCGGCCATCTGTTTGACACTCAGGGCAACGCATACGAATCAGCATCATCGGGACCTGCATTTAAGCCGCCATTGCGCTTTTAGCGCCGAGTGACACCTCTAGAGGTCTAGAATCATCCGCCCAGGCGTCTTTGTGCTTCACCGGCTCAGTGTCTTTTAGAGCGTATTGCCCCATAACGAAGGTGTCAGCTTGGTCAGGACTCCTGCCAAGGCGCTTCTTTGTCTCTTCTTTGGGCTCGAGCTGGATCCTACCGTTGGAATTGACAACCTTGAAGCGAACAGCGGTAAGTTGACGGCGCAATTCTTCGTCTTCAGGGAAGGGAATTTTCTTATCCTGAATCTGCTGCATCGTGTACCACCACATTTCGGCCCGAGTGTTGAAGAAAGCCTCTTCATCCCTTGCAGTCTCTGAAGAATTGATGACGTTTACCCTTGAATTTGGTTTCACTTCCCGGATCCTAGCGGCGATTGCCGCCCCGAGCCCGCCGGAATAATCAATGTCAAAATAAGGTGTCTTGAATTGATTGGCCGACACGATCATTTCCCCGGCGATTGTCATCGGGTTCCGCTCATGCAAAACCTTTTCGTTCATCACCCGCCCGTTTTCGATGTCCTGAATCGGGCAATCATCCCCGCCAAGAGAAGGATCACAAGAAACAATCCGGCGTATTTCTTTAGCGTAATGGTTTACCCCTTTCAAAGCGTTCAACATCAAGTCTGTAATGAGTGTGTTCGTCGCCTGAAGCGAGAACCAGTCACCGTCCCGGTAAGCTTTGAGAAGGGCTTCGTTGTACTTAAAAACAGTTTCAAGGCGCTCCTGGTAATTCGAGGGCAAATGCGGGTTGTCCGTGTAAAGCGCCGGCACGAACTTATGATTCAAGAGCTGATTGTCGATGAAGTCTGTTTTAAGCCAACAATCCGCGGGGTTAGCCGTGTAAAGCTCCTTATAAGGCGGCTGCTTGCCGTTTATCTTGAGCCGGAGCGCAGCGCGGAGCACGCTCACTTCCTGCCTCTCCGTTTCCTCTGCCTGATTAACCGCAAGAAACGCCAAATTCGCAGAATTAAACTTCTCAACCCTCTTCGGATCATCTAATCCTCCGCAAAAAACCTTCGCTGTCTCATGAAAAATGATCTCATGCTCATCGTTATGCAGCCGGTAATGATCAGCCGGTATCACCTTCTTGAACTCCCCGAGCGTCGTATCCCGGAAGTCAACGGACCGCTTACGACCGACAAACCCGAGCGCGATCGGGTCCTTTGAAGGCTTTAAATCGAAGAACTGAATCAAATGCTCAACCCAACACTTCACCCAAACGCAAAAGAGAAAGTCCTTTCCTCCGCCTTTCGCGCCACCATAAAGCAATGAAAGGTCGTTAGGATCAGTCAGAAGCCGAAACGCTGTCGACTGCTTCGAGGTCAGCTGAACTTTGACTTCTTTGGTTTCCATCGTTGCTATCAAGAATCACCGTGAAATGGGTGTGAAATTCTGGGCGTGTTTTTGAGTCATCTCGATTGAAAATTTGAAGCATTGAAATTGCTACGCGTATCTTTGTGCCGTCTTTGAACTTAGAAAAATTAGTTCTCAGATATTCATAGCTCAATTCGTAAAGGCTTTGCCGCTCGATCGTTTCCTTTTTAGACAGCCTTGCCACAAAGAACCTTTCCGCAGCGGGCGCAGACTTCCTCGCCTTCAAGCGTCATTAAAACGTGATTCCCCTCGTTCTTGCCGTCAGGGGCAATACACATCAGCCGTTCATGCCTTTTCCAACGTTGTAGGACCCACCTTTGGGGGTTGGGTACTTCTCGCCGGCGCTTTCAACCCCGACGTGAATAGCTTTATTTCCGCCGTTTTTTGTTACGGGCGCGCTCTTGGCGTCATACTTCGAGGAACTTTCAAGTGTTGCCATGTCATTGGTTTCTTTAGGCATTGTGGATCTCCTTTTGGGTGTAAAAATAAAAGCCCGCTTAAAGTTATTAGACTTTAAACGGGCTGCATAGACTCCTGGACGGAGAACTTTTCAAGATTCCTTTTATCCGTCCAGAGATTTAAGGGTTTCTGCTTAGATTATCGTCGGGGAAACGCTTATTGTAAAAATAATAAATAAAATTTTCTTACTTATAGGGCAGCCTGTGGAACCTGGCGAGATTCAGCGCATTCTGGTAATTCTCCCCAAGATCGATCGCGTTTTCTTTTAAAGTCTTTTCAGAATCCCATCGCTTTATCCGCTCAATAACTTGCCGAGCCTTTTGATGCGCTTCCAAATAAATCTGAATCGCTTCCCGATCACTAAACATTTTTCAATCCACCATCTCGCTTTCAGTTTGAATCAACCTCTCGATTTCGTCGTCGATGAACTTTTTTAAGACTGCCACGGATTGCTTTGCATCCTCAAGACTCAGGTGATGCCGACGGTATTCAAAGTCGATTACGGCGTTTCCGTCTTTGTCCCGCTTCGGTGTGAGCTTGGCAACAAAGACGAGATACCCAGCGCTGTCAAGGCATCCAGACAATATTTGATCAAGTTCATTTTGCGCATTCGGCGTTCCGTTGTTCATGGCTTCTCCTGTAAAATTTTAAAAATATCGGCGGCAATTTCTTCAGTTTTTTTTCCAATCCCACTATTCGGACACTGATAACCATCGCATCCAAAACAACAATGCCCATCAATTATCTCTACCAATTCTTCAAGCGTTATCACAGCGTCGCCCAAACCTGGTAAATTCTCGCCGTGAGTTCTGCCTGCGGGATCGCTCCTTTTTTCCATACCGTAATACCGGCAAAGAAATCTGCCACAGTAGATTCGATTCTCCGCTTCAGTAGCGCCTCAGCTTCTTTTTCTTTCTCTGCATCACCACGCGGGACCAAATTCAAATTCAGCTTATCAACCTGTTCCAAAACGCTTTCCGCGAGAGCAAAAAATGGAGCCGACTGTTCAGATTTCAACTTCTCGAATAATGTTTTCTTTGCTTCGCCCTCTTTTGGGGATTGATAATACATGAGCGCTGCTAGTTTCGGTATGATTTCTTCAAAGTTCATTCCAATTCTCCTTTTTAGTTAATTCCATTTATTTTCAAAAAACCATTTATCGAAGTTGTAGCCGAGGAAAAAGCTAAGGATTGCAACAAGAATAACTAGACCTATCAGGGCATAGGGGCTCATAGCCTCACCCTTCCTTTCGCTTCCCACAACGACAGCAAACAGTTACAATTTCTCCGCCAGTAAAACATTCGTACAATCCTTGTGATTGTTCGATTTCCCGGCAAAAACAATGATTGCCTTTATTACATTCAGCATAGCAAGCTAATGGAAATTTCATTCCTTTACCCGCTCTAGGGCCTCGTACTCTTGAACTGTTTTCTTAATTAAATCCATTATCGACGGCGCGATTTCCCACTTAATTGACATCTCCAAACCTTTTAGAATCTCCATACCTCTTCGCATTATGTCGATTTCCTCCTGCTTCACCGCCGCTCTCTCAGCTCTGATATATTCCACAAGTTCGCTTAAATCAGAACCGGGAACAAAGATATTTTCAAATCGTTTCAGATCGTGGATTATTTCATTTGGCTCCTTCACTGCCTTGCCCTCTTTTTGCGTGGGAATTCATAAGTAATCGTGCAGGGAAGCATCATCATGCAGTTTGCTGATCTAAGAACTTCTTGTTTAGCAATTAATTCCGAGAACTGAACTGTAGCAAACCATGGATATTTTGGTTCAAACTTTTTATTAACAAGCATGTACCCGCTAATCTTCATTGCCTTGGCTCCAAGAGGGAGGTGTTCCTAAATGTTACGGGCTTTTCTCCAATGATTTCGCCGTCTGAATTTATGACGTTCATATCATCCATCGGGCATAATCGCGCTACCGCCTTGCCTTGCTTGGTAATGATGAATGTCTTTCCATGCCTCGAAACTTCATGGATAAATTCACCGGGACTTTTTCTGAAAGTCATAATCGTAATCTCCCTCATAACTTCACCATTCCTTTCTCGATCAGGTGAATGAGCATAAGAGCGCGGCAATCCGCTTCGGTGCTTGCTCGTTCAGTATGCTCAATATTCAAAACGCCTTCGGCATCAGCCCTTGCAAATGAACAGTTCCAAATCTCAAGAAGCCTTTGGCTGAAACAAGCGCAATCATAAATGCAACCGATTATTTCCCCAAGCTCCGCGACGGTGAAGGCGGCAGAAATTATTTGATATTCTTCAAGCTCGTTATGATCGAGTATAATTAAATAAGGATTTACGGTTAATCCTTTTGGCTCGTACCAATACCAAACGCTCTCCTGCTTCACGCCCAATTCCTTCAGCTTCTTCGACAGCTCCAATGAACAAACCTGGTCTTCGAGTTTCATGCCTTCTCCTTCTCTTCCCCTTCGGACTCGGCGGGGAGGGCTTCAAATATCTGTCTCGCTTTCAAAAAGTCTTTCCGCTGAGAACAGATACACTCGTCGGTTTGTTCGCTAACTTTCCGGTTAAGATAATCAGCGCAATATGAGTGATGCTTAAACATGTAGACATCGTGCAAGTGCCACATTATTTTAAACCCTTCCATCAGTCTCCCAATCACCTGCGCTTGGGCTTTGATTTTAGCATTACAGTTTTCCAACATCACCCCATAAGGAACATCGGAGTTTAAAATAAATTGGTAATCTTTTATCTCAGCAGCTTGGGCCGAGAGTTGGGTTTTCAGCTCATCAACTCTATGCCAACCGCCTTGAATCCTTAGTCGTTCAATAAGCTCGTCCTTCTCCGCCAACTTTGTCTCTAAATTATTGATCTTACAGCACTGAGGACAACAGATTGGCGCACCGCAACCGGGACACGCAGATTCTTTTCCCATATAAGAAAACGAAATAGATTTAGCCCCACAATGTTCGCAACGATTTTTCTCCTTCTCCGCCAAGACTGAGCGTTCGGCACGTAATACTTCGGTCAAATCTTTAATCATTGATTCTGAAGGAAGGTAAGGGCCAGCCCATTTTTTTACCAATTCCTTCGCGACTTCTTGCGGACTCTTCATCTCTTATTCCTTTCTGTACTGATCTGCTCTAAATGCCATCTTGCCATTTCACGGTCATAGTCCTTTGTTTCTTCATCAAGTTTTGAATAGTCGCCATTTGTCCAGTAGGGCTTCCCAAAGCGTTTCTCATAGACTCGGCAGTAGCATTTGTGAATCTCTGCCGAAACTGCTTCAATTTCCAATTTGCTCTCAATCTCGTTTAAAATTCTCATACCCCCGGCTCCAGCGATTTCTCCGGGCTGGAGCGGCCATAGTTCTGAAACTTTTCAGTAACTTCAATCATTGTTTCGACTGGGCCTTTCTCCGGGGCCTCGGATGGCTTGGGCTTCTCTTTAAAATAAAGCCGTCCACACTCTTTGCAGTAAGTTCCCTTCATGTCATCAAGCGGGTCTTTCATTCTTTCTCCTTTGCGGAAGATTTCACTTCTAAGCGAAACATCCACACCCGCCAAATTCAAGTTTGGCCGTCATAAAACTCCCAAGACCGCCGGAATATGAAATTATGCGCTTCATCCTCCCACCCGATCCTGAGAGGGCGGCTCTTGGGCCAAAGCATCATTTGCTAATTCCCACGCATAATCCAATTCCTTCCTCGCATGACTCAGGTGATTATTCTCGGCTTCTAGCTCCTCCACGCGCTTCTCCGCAATCCTGGCCCTCTTAACTTCAGTATCACGCTCTTGAGTAAGCTCCCTGAAATTCGGATGGCTTAAATCCATAACCTGCCGCTCCATGGCTTCAAGGACATCGATGCGCTTCTTCAGAGAAGTTTCAAGCGGAGTCTCTGCCTGGCAATTTGCTTTCCAGATTTCGACTTCTTGCTTGAGGGCCTTAATTTTAGACTCTGTCACCTCAAACCGATCAACTCCTCCAGGCTTCGTGTCCCACGCTTCAACAAGCTCACGGATTCGCATATAGGCTTCATGAAGTTCTTTGGCTTCAGCCGCCTTCACCTCCAGAGCGGCGTCTTTCTGGTTCAAAGCTTCCAAGATTCTTTCGTATTCTTTTGTGATAAAAACTTCTCCGTCAAAGCAGCCTCGCGCAATCTGCTCGTTTGACTTCTCAGGCCGTTCCATCATCCCCTCATTTCGTTTGCGGGTCAGGCTTCACTAAACTTTTAGGAAGCTCATCATTTTCAATCGTTTTCTTAAACCCGCAATTTGCACCCGTGTGAAAAACCACAATTCCTTCAGGTTTCATCCATCCCGGAACCGCTCGGCTTCCTTGCTCTTTCATTGTCGCGAGAAGGCCGTCAATTAAAATCGTATCAAAGATGCCTCGATAAAGAACCGGGACAAGATGCAGACCTTCTGGAAGTTTTTCTTGAAACTTCACAATTCTTGGATCGCCGCATGGAATTTGTTTCGGCTCTTCACCGGCCAAACACCACCGAGTCACATTAAATAAACTCCACCGCTTTTCAGTCATCCCATATTTGCGCTGAATCCCTTGGCCCCACCATTCGCCAAAATGCAAGCCGGGGCCAAGTTTCAAAAGTTCCTCTTTGCGCTCATGCGCCCACCGTGAGAATCCATAATTATCCTTCTCCGGCGTAATCCATTGCGTCCGGGAGCCCGTCAGAAACTCGCCATTATCACCGATAAAGATAGAGGCATTTGTTCCGTCAATCTTCTCTGTCACAATCACTTCCCGTGAAAGCCTTGCAATCTTCGGGAACTCTTTAAACTCAATCTCGCTCATCTTCGCCAAAACACTTTTCACACATTTGACTAATTCTTGTTTCTCTCCAGCCAGCATCCGTATAAACATTCTCATCCGTAAAAGGTTTCTTACAAAAAATACAGATTCCTTTAGGGGCTTCTCCGACCATTTTCTTTAGCTTATCCTGAAAAATTTTAAGATTCAGTTTCATTTCAGCCTCTCGTCGTGGGGGTTAAAGTAAATTCTATGCCGCAAACAATAGCGTGTTTTTCTGCTTGTTCTTTTTGCTCAAACATTTTTTGACACCACTTGCAACGAAACATCACTTTCGACCTCGTTTCCCCAAACGTCCCAATCTGACTTAAATAGAGGGGTATGATCTCGTTTAAACATTTCCAACTTTTTGGCTTCTGGATACCATTTATCAATCCAAACTCTAATAATATCCGGCTTATCGCTATGACTTGCCCGTGAAACTCTAAGCACAGAAGACACTCGCAAATTGCTTGCCGGGGGAGAAAACTTTCCTTTGACTCCCACTAAAAGGATTTCGTGCTGTCCTCTAAACCAATAACCAATTCCTATTTTTTGCTTATCCCAAACAAGACATGAACGATAATCAAATCCCCAAGCAATCAAAGTTTCGATTCCTTCTTGAAGTTTTGGGGCAGTAGTCCAAAGATAAAGAACGCTATTTTCATCCGCTGGAATTGAAAGGCTTTTAATATTTTGAAGAGTCATAGTCTGATAATGGTTCTCAATCTTTCTTGAATTTGAAGCGCAATGCCGATATTCCCAAGGCGGATCAGCGTAAATCACTTGATACTTCCTCATTCCCTTTTCTCCTCCCTGTTAAAGATTGTCTCGGCGGCAGTTGGTCTGCAAGTTCTCATCCTCTCGCTTGGATTCCCACCGTCTTCTTTTGGCCTCTATCGGCTTACGCGATACTCAGGCTTCCACGCCACACCGAGACAACCAAACTAATTGCTAGGGCCGGGCGCTACTCCGGCTATGGGTTTTTTATACGAGGCTTCCCGTCCTCTCAGCTTGCCGGTAATTTGGGAGCTTGATCCCTTCCGA
>Ga0209518_1000689_pt1 | contig 41845 bp, 57 predicted proteins | sample RifGroB1_FD_183993 | JGI IMG/M metagenome (GOLD analysis project Ga0209518, IMG submission 183993) | Groundwater microbial communities from Rifle, Colorado, USA - Groundwater B1 (SPAdes) (version 2) | ecosystem: Environmental > Aquatic > Deep subsurface > Groundwater | place: Rifle, Colorado...
CTGGTGGTATTGGTGGCGGTGCTGGCGTCCAGACTGCCGGGAGTATTGCTGGCATGGTTGGCAACGAACGGAATGAACGGGTGAAGCTGGCCCACGAAATGGCAAAGGAAAAAGACCAGGCAGAATACCGGAAACAGAAACAAGAGCTTGACCTCGAAGCTATCAAGGCGTTGAGAGATAAAAGGATGGCCGCTGTTTCGGGTGGCTCCTCAGATTCAGTTATTCAAGATATGGTTGGGAAGCCCTACAAGAGCCGGATAAACCCGGCTCAGATGTTCCCTAACCCTGACCCTATGCAGGGGCAAAAAGAGGATATGGCCCTTTTGAAAGCTAATGAAATCAAAGCAAGGACGGCAAAAATAGAGGCTGGAACAGAGGCTATCAAAAAGGGTAAGCCAACTCGCGGGGGGTCTCGCGGTGGCGGGATGAAACAACCCAAGGTGAAATCGCCTGCCGGTCAAGCTTCTGATGCCCGCGCCGAATTCAACATGCAGCTTCCCAAGTTTTTGAACGCCCTTGTAGGGGAGGCCGATAAAAACCAAGGCGTTTCATCGGACAAGATTATTGACCAGAAGATTCAGATGGCCATTGATAGCGGTGATGACCTGACAGCCTCCTTGCTCGATGCCAACCGGGAAAAGATTATCAAACGGCTCGAAGAGAAGCGCAGGAAGATTCCAACCGTTGAGGCTGAAAAGCCTAGAGGCATTTTAAGCAAGATTGGTATTTGGTGATGGCCATTGATTTGATGTCTCTCGTAGGGCAGGGGAAAAAGCCCGTTGACGGTATTACCAAGGAAAAGACGAAGCCAAAAGGTTTGATGGCCCTTTTCCCGGATGAACCGGATACCGCGGTATCTCCTCCCGCGCTTCCCAAGATAGCCCCAATAGAGCCCCCACAAAGCGAACGCCCTACGGTATCTCCCGATGTTATCAAGTCGCTGAAGCTGGCTCCATCGTTGCAGGCCCCTACCGTTCAACTCCCGCCGTCTTTCCAATCAGGCGGGCTCACGGTAAATACAATGCCGGAAACCGGGATAGAACAGCCGCCCATGATTACCCCTGCTTTGCCGGTGGGGGCCCCTCCTCCGAAGCCAACGAAGCCGAAAAAGGTAAATCTTGGGAAGCTTCTTGCTCGTGAGAATGTCCCTCAAGCGGAGCCTTCATGGACTGACCCGAGTATCCCCGGCCCGGCGCAAGTCGTTGATGCCCTTGGGAGATCACTTCCGAGGGGTGCTATTCAGACAGGGCTTTCTTTTCCTACGAAGGGTTTAGCGTGGTTGAATGAAGTGGTAGGGGCCGGGCAAAAACCATCCGGGGCTCCTTTGACAGATGTGCTTTTAGATCAGGCCAAAAAAATAGAATCATGGAGCCGGGACCAGTTCCCGAGTAACGCCAAAAGCCTTGAACAATTTTACGATGACCCTAAAAAAAACTGGTGGGATTTGGCAACAATCGCAGCCGATGGCGTTGGCGAAAATGCCCCACAGCTTGTTTTGTCGTTGGCCGCCACTCTTGCTTTCGGTCCTGCGGCTGGATTCGTTACCACAACAGGTCAAGAAACTGCTGAAATTTTCGCGGATATTGCGGAAAAGACAGGGAAAAAAGAGCCCGGCCTTTCTCTTGGTGCAGGTATCGCGGCTGGAGCGGTAGAGCTTCCTTTGTTGAATGTTTTAACAAAAAGGTTTTCTCAATCTTTTGGTCGCGCTGTTGCTCCTAAATTGGCGAAAGAAGTTCTTGGAAGCCGTGGACCGTGGGAGATTGCCAAGCGGGTTATGAAGGACGTTGTGAATGCTGGCAGTCCTGCCGTTATGGGGGGGCTCGAAGAAGTAGCGCAAACGCGGATTGAAAAGGCTGCTCTTGGTTGGGCTGATGATCGCTACCGGAATATGTCACGGGAAAACAAGTTTGAAATGGCACAAGCCGGGCTTATTGGTTTTGTAACTGCGGGCATGATTGATTTTTCAACCGCTGCTGCTGGCAGACTGGCACAGGGAAAACCTGCTCCGGTTGCGCTTCAAGAAACTAAGGAACAGGACGTTCTGAAGGCGGTGGAAGCTGCCGTTACTCAGGCTCAGGCCGAAAAGGACGCGGAAGTATTGCGGCAGGTGGAGGACTCCAAAAAGGAAACGATTCCACCGGAAATTCCCCGACCAGGCCAGGAGATTCCCCAGATTGCCCCTGAACCGGTAACACAACCTCCCCCGGCTGCCCCCGCTTCCGCTCTGAAGCCGAAACAGATTCGGACACTTGAACGCCTGGCAGAGGTGAATAATGTTCAGGCCCCTATTGCAGCTGGGGCTATTCTGGGGCGTGAAATAACTTCCATTAACGAGTTGAGCCTGCCGGAATACAAGAAGGTCCGGAAGGCATTCATCTCCGATATTAAGGCGCAGGGGGGAAGTGAAGCTGACCCTTTGGGTGAATCGTCCGATACTGTTCCCTGGACCGTTGAGCCGGAACCGGATATAGGGCAAGCTCAGAAGAAAGAACCCCCTCTTTACACGGCGGAATACCTTGTAGCCAAATATGCGGCGAAGGGGTTTGAAAAGCTCGGGAACTTCGCTGTTGAAGCCGTTAAGACGGGCAAGAAATATGCTCAATACTTGGCCGATGGCGTGAAGCAGTTTGGGGAAAAAGCCCGCGCTTATTTGGCGCAAGCCTGGTCCGATGCAAAGCGTGTAATTCAGGAGGGCCAACAACGCCGAACCTTGCGGGGTCGCACGGGTGGCGAGATTGTTACCGCTCCTCCTCCGAAGAAAGGGCCGATATTCTACTCTGAAGTAGAACAGACTATCAATGGGCCAAAGTTTCCCAGCAAGATCCAGGGTGACGCGGCTTTGAACCTGCTCAGAAAAACGCCCGGCGTGAAACCTGACGAGATCGCGGACCTTGGCCTTGAAGAGTTTTTAAGGGGCAAATTAAGCGTTACGAAGCAGGAAATTGCCGACCATGTCAAGGCTAACTCTATCACGGTGGAGGAGGTCGGAAAGGCACCCGATAAAATTGTTTACAATGTTGGGAACGAAGATTCGGATGATTATTTCGGGCTGTCAGAGGATGAAGCCACTAAGGTGGCTATCGAGGATTTGCAGAAAGAATATCAAGAGTGGGCAGAAGAGTATAACAACGAAGCTGACGAGGGTGAAGAGCTTGATGATACAATCAATATAAATGATATAGTTGCGTCTTACGATGAGGATTCCGATGGGAATGAAACAGTATGGTATTATCCTAATGATGATTCGGGAGAGATCCCAAACTGGTTACATAAGATAGTTACAAAAAAGAAAGAAGAGGGGACTACTAAATTTCAAGATTACCAGCTCCCCGGCGGGGAGAACTACCGGGAACTGCTGCTGACGCTGCCAAAACGTGAAAATACATCTATGCTTGATGTCATCGCTGGGAAATATACAAATTACGAATCCCCCCACTTCGACGAACCGAACATCCTGGCGCATGTTCGGTTTAATGAACGCAATGACGCTGACGGGAACAAGGTTCTGTTCCTCGAAGAGGTTCAGAGTGATTGGGCGCAGGAGGGAAGAAAAAAGGGTTTCAATGATAAAAGTTTCGGTGGATTGAAAAAATATTTGCTGGATCTTGAAAAGAATAATCAACTTCCTTTCCCTTATTCTGAAGAAATAGCCAGAAAAATCTTTGATGAAAAGAAATCCCCGTTGTGGAAGGATTATAACTCCAATGGCGTCCCTAACATGCCTTTCAAAGATACCGGCAAGTGGGCCATGCTTGCCATGAAGCGTATGATCCGGTATGCCGCTGAGAACGGCTTTGACAAGATCGCGTGGACAACCGGGGAACAACAGGCGGATAGATATGATCTGAGTAAAAAAATTACTGATCTGGCATACCAGAAAAAGGGGGATAACTATTTAATATTTGTGACACCCCAAAACAAAAATGAAGCTGTAAGGCTCGATACCGAACCTACCGCCAAAGAGCTTGAGGCGGTTGTCGGTAAAGACTTGGCAAAAAAAATATTAAATAATGAAGGGGAGCCAGTAGGGATCAAAAGTTGGGGGAGGAAACGATTTTCCGGGCTTGACCTCAAGGTTGGCGGGGAGGGCATGAAGGGTTTTTATGATAAGATCCTGCCTTCTGAACTGAAAAAATACGGGAAATCTTTCGGCGTTGAGGTTGGGGAAACGACCATGGACACGGGAAAACAGCCGTCAATTCACATCACACCAAAGCTGAAAGAGCGTGCCTTGAGCGGTCAGCCGCTTTATTCCGCTGAATATGTGATTGCCAAGTACGCGGCAAAAGGCTTCAAAAAGCTTGGACAATTCGCGGTGAATGCAGTCAAGAACCGCATAAAGTATCTTCAATACCTGAAGGATGGTATCAAGAGGTTTGGCGAGAAGGCCCGAAAGGTCTTAACCCAGGCATGGAAGGATGCAAAACGGGTTGTTTCTGAAGGGATGGAGCGGCGGGCACTCCGGAAGAGAACCGGCGCAACCATCGGCGAGGATTACAAAAAGAACCTCGATAAGGAACTCGGCAAAATGGAAAGGAAGGCCGCTCCTAAAGGCCAGAGACAGCCGCAAAAGCCCCTGAAGATTGATACCCCTCTTCTTGATTTCGCCCGTGAAAACGGCAGGATTATGAACCCCCCGAAAGAGCTTACCGGGGAATGGGATGATGCTCCCAAGGGGAAGATTTCCCCCTTCTATCGGCAACGGCTTTTCGGTGGGACCGCCACACCTGACCAGATGGCGGCGAGGATGTTTGAACGTGGGCTTATTCAGAGTGATTCCGTTCCGGAAATGTGGGAGAAGATCAAACAGGAAATGGGCACCCGGAAAAAGGCCCGTGCCGAGGACCGCGTAAAGCGGCAAGAGGAGCGCAGAATCGCGAAAGAGGACCGGGCTAAACGGTTAGAAGAATCCAAGGAGGAAAAGAAGGCTATCCGTGAAGCTGCAAAAGAAGAGAAGATGGCTGGAAGGGTTGCCAAGCAAACGGAGCGCATTATGAACCGGGTTAAAGATCCCGCGAAAATGCGGTCATTGATGGTTAACGCTGCTTCCAGGCTTCCCTTGAATGAGCGAGGGAAGATGGTTGGCATGATTGCCAACGCAAAAAGCTTACAGGATTTCCAAGATGTTTTGGACCGCGTGAAAAAGCTTGACTCAGAAAGTGCTAGGCGGTCTGCTGTCGAAAAGTTCAAGCGCGTCGTTGGGAAAGTGAAGCGTAAAAAATACCTGCCATTTTACCAGGAGCGCATTGACGGGATACTCAAGGGTTACACCCCGGATAAGCCGGAAACGGTGATCCGGGCGGTGGCAAAGGCACTGAAGAATAATCCCGATATTCCCGACGCGCTGAAGGACCGGATGGATGATGCTGCAAACAGGAAAAACCTGAATGATACTCCCATCGGGGAAATTGAGTTCATTTCAAAGATGCTGGAACATTACGCCAAGACCTCTTCAAAACAATACAAGATACAGGTCGGGAAGCATTTCAAGGCCATGTCTGACTTGGCGCAAGAATCGAAGGATTTCCTTGAGGAAAAGGACGACCTGATACCGGGGAAAGACATTGATGAGCCTTCGCGACGGTCCTTCGTTGGGTATCTTATCCGTGAGGGTGGCGCGAATGCCCGCACCATGTTTGCAAAGCTTGGCAAGGCTGGCGAGGCTGTAGGGAATATGCTCAAGGATGGTCTTACTGAATCCATGCGGCTTATCCAATCGTCGGAGGACACGGTTAACTCTTTTATCAAAGACGATGACTTCAAACTGAATACCCAGGGGCTTGAACAATTCGCGAAAGAGAAAATAGAGGTTTATACAACAGGCGGGCGAAAGATAAAGATTCCCCGCGGTTGGGCTCTTAATATTTATGCCCATAGCAGGACGCCGTATAACAGGGAAAGGCTACTCGGGAACGGGTGGAAGTATGGCGGGGATGAAGGCGGGAAAGTTCTTGTTTTCGATGAGGACAATCTTGAAGTCTTAAAAAGGCAAGTGGAATCTGACCCGATATCGAAGGGCCTTGTTGATGGCATTTTCGCTGCTTTCAACGGGGAGATAAAAGAAGCCGGGAATAAAGCTGCAATAGAGTTACAAGGCCATGAGATTTTTACCGTGGATAATTATTTCCCGGCTGCAATCAATAGGACCGTGGGACAAGGTGGACTTAACCAGGCTATGCGGTTCGGCCAGGCTACCCTTGAAAACAGCGGATTCACCAAAGCCAGAACGACAACCAAGAAAGCCCTTAACGGGATGGATATTCTCGACCTCTATCGGGCGCATACTCAGCAATCAGCGAACTATGCCGCGTTGGCTGTCCCGCTTCGGGAGGCAAAGGTATTTCTCGGTGGATTGGGAGCCGATGATACTGGCCCGGCTGGCCGTAACCTGGGGGAAGTTATTACAGAAAAACTCGGTGAGGATTATATCTCTGACCTTCGCGCCCGCCTTGATTTGGTCGAAGGCATGGGTTTTGATGAGAAAGATTCGGGAATGAAGACCCTTGATAAGCTCATCGGCAATATCACCCAGGCGTATTTGATGTTGCCTTCCGGGACCGCGTTGAAGGTCTATGGAGGCATCATCAATGCTATGGGTGAAATGGCACCTACCAGCCTTATACCGAACCTGGGGAGGGCAATCAAGAACCGGGAAACCCTGCGAAAAAAGCTGATGGAAAACACATACCTTCGGAACCGGCTTGAAAGCATGAGCAAGATTTACTTGCAGCGTCTTGATTTCCTGAGTCAGAAAGAGCGGGCCGGGCTATCTTTGAAGGTGCTGAATAATATTGATACCGAGATCGCCGGGGCGGTTTATCTCACCGCAAAGGATGAGGGGCTTTCGGATACTGACGCGCTGGCAAGGACCGAAGAAGTTTTCCGGTTGACCCAAAACCCATCTACCCCGTGGGAGATTTCCAACATGGCGATACGGGCGAAAAAGAATGTTGTCTACCGCCCCTGGATCTACATGCAAGGGGAAGGCACGGCACGGTTTAATTACCTATCAAAAGCCCTCAAGGATTACCAGGAAGGGACTATTACGCCTGAGAACCTAGCAAGGAAGGCTGTAACCATTCTTGGTTTCGCGACCATGTTTTCCGTAACCGCTGGCAAGTTCTGGCGTTGGGGCCTCAAAACTGCGGTGAACGAAGCCCGGCGGATTATCCACGGTGAAGAACCGGAGGAGCCGGAAGATAAAGAAGATGCTGCGGATAAAGCAAAAAGGCTGGCGTGGGAAATCGCCCGCGAGTGGACCGGCATGATTCCGGGCGGGTCAACTATGGCTAAGGCTCTTGAAAGCGCGGTTACTCGCCGTAATGCTGAGTTTGGCGGGCCTGTTGCCCAAAACATCGGAGATTTTATGGAAGGCTTCGGCGCGGTCTGGAAGGCCGATGATCCGCAACTGACCAAAAAAGGAAAAATGCGGGCTAGCCAGAAAACAAAAGGGGAAAAGATTGCTGATGGTGTGGCAAAGATTCTGCCTCCGCTGGCAACCATGTTAGGTATCTCCCGCACGGGAACAAAACTGGCTGCCGACATTTTTATTAAATCCGAAAACAGCAAGGTAAAAGCCGCAAAGACAAAGATTCAAGGAAAATAAAAAGTGTGGTAAAAATACCTCTATTTGAGTAGAATTATAAGGGGGTGACAAGAATGAAAAAACTTATTGTTGCTTTATCTCTGGTGTTGATTTGCGCCTGTGCCTATGCCGATAGGGTCGTAATCGATCGCGACGGGAAAGGAAATGATGGCATTGTCTCCCCCAACATGCAACTCCCGACGGGGGACGACTCTGCTTTCGGGTTTCTCGATCTGGCTACAAGCACACAAACTTTTTCCCCTGGGGCTGCAACCCGCTTTGATGTGTCTACCATTGAGATCAGAAAACTTTACGTTTATGTCTACGGCGGGGATTTGCTGGTAGGTCATGGTAACGATCTTGCATCCGGAACGCTTGCAAATGGCGTTTTGATTTCAAGCGGTACTCAAGGCTACATTGGCGGTCTGGTTGGGACCACAACCCCTCCTATATGGGGCTTGCCAACAGGCGTTGCAACCATCACTACAAAGTATTCGGGTTGGGGTAACGTCCAATGAAACGATTTTTCGCGCTTCTTTTGCTTTGGTTCCTTCCACTTTCAATCGCGTTCGCGGTTGGGGGCGTGAACGGCGGGAGCGGATTTTCCGGAACTGACCCAACGAAAGTTGCAAAGGCCGGGGATACCATGACCGGAGACTTAACAATATCGGCGGATCTTACCGTAACCGGCATCGCCTCTGCAACCGAGGGGCACATTGCAACGGCGTCTATCGGAACTCTGACGGTGATAACCCCTATCGGAATTTCCCTCGACGAGATTGAAGACCTCGCCACGGACAAAGTTTTCACGATGGCCAACAAGACGCTTGAATACCGGTTTACGAACCCTGCCGGGGGTATCAAGTGGGTGTGGCAGGGGGCTGCAACGGGGCATTTCTGGGAGCTTATGCAGGAAACCGGGAACCCAGGCGCGGGAACCCATCTGGCTCACATCCAGGCAGAAGACAGCGATGTGTTGCTTCTTCACTTGGTTCATCCAGGCACCCCGACGCCGGGCTATTTCTCGATCGATACAACCGATGATGCCAGCTCCGTCGGCGACATTTTCTGGGTAAACTCTGCCGGTGAAACGATGATAGGCTCTACCACGGACGCGGGCGCGTTCAAGTTACAGATTTTCGGGGATTCGTATTTCGGGGGGAATGCCTCTGTTTCTGGCACTCTCGACGCTGGAAACCTCACCATAGGCGGGGATCAGGTTGCCATAGCGCTATCCGGCGACGAGGTTCTAATCGAAACCGCTACTTCCTCCTACCCCCTGCCAACGAACGGGGCCGCGGTGGCGGTCCCTGTGGCTTCAGGCGCGGTGGTGATGGCCGATTTCTGGGTGTCGCTTCAGGCGTCACCGACTCAACTTGTCTACGCGACCCGTGTTTCAGCAACATGGAGCGGGTATAACAATACGATAACGACAGTGGGAAGCGAGGCAACCATTTTTCACAAACGGAACGCTCCCACCTGCAATGTGTTCATCGACGATTACGGGCGGGTTGTGGCGAGTGTCCCGGCAAATGTCAGGGCGCGGGTAACGAAAACCGAATATACCACGATGGGAGGCGACTGATGGACGCTCCGAAATGCTTGGTTATTGGAATCATGCTGTTGATCGTGCTGGCCGGTGTTGAGTTCCAGGTGTGCCAGCGGCTTGACGCGGTAGAGATTGAAAGCGCGCTGAAGTCTCCGAACGTCCAGACAGCCGTTGGCCCCGGCTTTGTTCAGGCTGTCGGGTGTAAGCATGATGTTATTTTTTCAACGTTGCTGCATTCTACCGATGGCCAGGACCGCAATACACACACCTGTCATTCATGCGGGATGCAGCGGCGCGGTAATGGCCCCTGGGTCATGCCCCTTCGCGGTCTGAAATCACCCAATCCGGAGGTAACACCATGAAACGACTTGTACTAATTCTGCTGTTTGCGCTCTGCCTGATGCCGTGTTTCGGCGCGGGGGAGAGCGGGGTTAAGTTAGGCGGTGGGTCGCTGGGATTTACACCGATTCTCGTTATTGCCTCAAGCACCGAAAATTTGAATGGCGCATTTGTCCCACAATGGACTGTTGAGGATTACGATACCAATAACGCGTTTGTTGTCTCTACGTTTACGGCACCGATGGATTGTGTGGTAACCATATCGTATCGCGTTAAGGGCAACCAAGACACCGGGCAGTTTCAGGATATTTATACTTACAAAAACGGTATTCTTTACTTGCCCGGTTGCGACTCTATCTACTCCTACTCTTCTGGGCTCCCAGTAGTTAATAAGGTAACGACAACGGTCCGTCTGCTGAAGGGGGAAACATTGGGATTCAGCGGGTATTCTCAACGAAGCACCTCGAATTGCCAACTTTCGATTTCAATAATGGGATTCGGTTTCGAGGAATAAACAATATGTCAATAGTCATCCCACAACGCTCCTCCGCAGACTGCGAGGAATCCGCCCTTGCCACGGCCAGCGGCGAGAGCTACGAGGCCGCGAAGAAGGCTGTCGGGAAGGCTTCGGGGCTGCCGGAAGCCGCGAATGATCCGCTTTTCGGCAATCCTGAGAATATGCGCGGCGCGATTGAGCGACTCGGATACAAGCCGGTCAGGCGCACGTTGACGGACATCACCAGCGGCATCGGCGATTTCCGGCGCACCGTGATCCTGCTTCGGGCGTCCACCGCTTCACAGCATTGGGTATGTGGCGATCGAGTTCAGGGTGGCGTGGCGTATCTACATTGGGGGGATGGCAACGTGAAATCGTATCCCATCGAGAAATTCAAGACCTTATTCGGGCCGACGAAGGCGCACCTATTCAGCTTTAACGCGGCGTTCGAGGTTGGCCCGAAAGAGGGTAAGATCAGCCGGTTTCAGCAGGTGTTGAACTGGTTCAAAAACATTTTTAGAAAGAGGTAGCCCAATGGAACCCTGCCCTACTGGCGAGTGCAAAAACCACGGGCACAGAATTTTGAGCCTGGAGGAACGTATGGAACGAGTTGAAAATAACCAGAGAGATCCGCGAATCTGGGTAGCGGTGTTCGGTTTGGTCGGTGTGGTCCTGTCTACTGCCGGAAGCGTTTGTGGTGTTGTTTTATCGGCATGGGCGAAAAGTAACGGGTGGCTGTGATGTTTAAAGCTTTTCTTGATAGGCTTTACGACGATGGGACGCGCACGTTGGGCGTATTGAACGTCTATGACTGCCTTGGGTTGGTGTTCTCGTGCCGGACGCTTGAGCCGCCATGGATCAATAACGAGCGGAATAAATCTTGCATCCCTGTCGGGAAGTACGAACTTGTTTTAAGAACCTCGGAAAAATTTGGTGAACATTTTTTGGTGAAAAACGTCTATGATCGGGATCTGATCTTAATTCACGTTGGCAATTTTCCGGGAAATACAAGCGGTTGCATCCTGGTCGGAAGCAGTTTTACGGACATTGATGGTGACGGGAGGCCGGACGTTGGCAAAAGCAAAGCGACTTTTGAACGACTGCGGAAAATCCTTGGTGGTGCCGAGTGCGACTTGTTTGTTAGCGGATAGATGCAATGAGCCGGGGTGCTTTAACCCTATTGAGATCGGCTGTAATTGCCGGTCATGTTACCTGAAGATATCCGCCGAAATGGCGAAAACAGTTGAAAGGAAAAGACGATGACCTTATCTGACTTATTCACTTTCGAGAATTTCAAGCTTGCAATCACTCTCTCAGGCTGGCTTTTAGCAGTTGCAATTTTCACGCTGTCCTTTATTGCCCCGCGAACCGCCACAACCAAAGACGATGAAGCCCTGGTCAAACTCAAATGGCTTCGAGACAACGCTTTCCTGGCGTTCTCGAAGGTAAAATTCTGGCATGAATCAGGGAAAATCCCGGTGAATACTGACCGCTACGAGGCATACATCAAGGAGCTTGAAAAGGCTTTTGAATCTTCATGGGGTCAGAAGCTTCCGGAAAGGTTTTTACCCGAAGCAAAATTGATCGCCGAGGGGCTTCACTCAGTGGCAAAATTAAACCCTCCTCCCGGCCCGGTGTCTCGGTAAGCATCGGGCCGCGTGAATCTGAAATCGGTATCAAAGTCCGGGACGTCTGGGCCGGGCTGAAAATAGGGCGGCACAAGCCGGAATGGGGGTTCGAGTGGCGAAAAGACTTTTAACTGTTGTGATGGTTCTTTGTGCCGCTGCTGCGTCTGCTCAAATAGCCACAATGCCCTATCGGTGGAATTACGGAGACCCTGTCTACGGGCATGAAGTCAACTGGAATTTCGACCAGATGAACACGAACACAACCGCCTGGCTTGCCACCCTCACATACATTCTTGGCCTGACCACGGCAGACAATACCAAGCTTGCTTCTTTCACCACCACAGCCGCAAGCACTACGCAAAACCTAATCTGGGATGAGAATGCAAGTAACAGTGTTCCCATGGTTGGATCTGGGGCGTTTTCTTTCAGTTCTGTGATTACGTTCGCGGGTAATGGGTTACTATCCGGGGGGATAAACCTTGAGGGGGTGGTTGGGTTTACGACCGCCTCTGGCGCATATTTTGCGGGGGATACCATTGAAACCTTTTGGGCAATCCCAAGTAAAAGCTTTGGGTGTGTTGCGTCCTGTTCTGTTGTTTCCGGGGCTTTGCGGTTCTCGCTGATTGCATCGGCTCCGGCTGGCATAAAAATCAATTCCCGAACCCGATTCGTAAATTCAACCTTTTAAGGAGAGCTCCAACCATGAAAAAACTCATTCTTGCTTTGGTCCTGATTGTTACCGTTTCCACTGTTCTTCTCGGTGCTGAGGCTCAGACCCGCCCGCATTGGAGAACCGGCGAAATCCTTCGCGGTGGGGAACCCGGACAAGACCCGAATCAACTGGTCACGATGCAACTTGACAATATCAAGCCGGTTATTGCGTCCTCTGCCAGCGTTCCGGGTACCTGGACAATCGTATTACCCACCACGTATTCTTTCGTTAAAATCACCGACGCGCACGCGGCTACCGGCACATGCAATGCTCTTTCTATTGCTGCTGCTTCCGAGGGGATGGTGCTGTACATTTTCAACGGTGACGCCTCCCCAACGTCCGGCATTGCAACGATCTCGTCAAATAAGATGGGCGTTTTGTTTTATGCCTCTGCAACCTGGAACTTGCTTTCCGACGAGTGATTCCGAAGGAAAGTATTCTGGTTGGGGTTCATGCCCTACTTGACGCTGTCATGGACAAGGGGGATGGACAAGATTATTACCGGATAAATCACGCGCCCGCTGAGTCTGTCAGCGGGCTTTGTGCGTTGCTCTCCGGATGGTTGCGCGAAAGAGGGGTGAAGGTTGGGAATAAATGATGATCGTGCCTGTCCCGATTGCTGGGCCACTCTGCGCGAATGTTGCGAGGATGGTTACTTGATATATCGGTGCCCGGCTTGTGGGTGGTCATCGGAAACGAACTCAAACCCACGGACATAAAAAAAGGCCCCCGTTAGGGGGCTATGGTGTGAGGATCTTTTGAGAGGATTGAGGATAAGATACTGTGGAAGGAATCGCCTGTCAATAGGTCAAAGCAACTTCCCCCAGCCAATACCGATGCAGAGCCCTACCGCCACTCCCCCCGGCGAAGATGATGAGCGGTGCCAGCGCAACAAGGGCGTCGATTATTCGGTCAGCGATTCGGCCCATCAGTATTTCCAATCCGCCGGTGCCCGGAAGCCGACCGGGAGGCAACAAGGTGCGCAGCGGCAATAAATAATCATTGGGTGTGATTCTGAATGTCTTCCCGGACGCCCGGGGCTGAACCCGCTAGGTGGTTCTTTCATCAGCCTCAAACACTTCTCTGGTAACCTGTCCCACCACTCGTCGCGGGGCTTGTCGTTTTCGCTGGTCATGGCTTCAGCTCCCCTTTCTTTTGCAGCCTATCCCGTTCAAACGGGCTATGTTCACGCATTTCTTTTTCACTGCTGATGAGCTTTTCAAGCAAATCAAGTAGGTGGTCAACATTGTCGGCGGCTCTAATTCTGGCCGTGCCAAAATGGAGAAAAACCCCGTCGTCAAAGGTGTCACCGTCAGAATCAAATTCCCCGATACTCCAAGTAATCATGGCCTCTCAGCCTCCTTTTTCCATGCTGCCGCCATCTGAGCAACAGCAGGACGGCAAAGCAAACCTGGGTGGCATTCTTGTATGCTGCATATCCCAGCAACTTTGCTTGGGCAGTCCTGAGAGCATTCCGGGATACCGTCTTTTGTCCTCTCCGGCACGATTAGCCCCGTATCTTTTGCTCCCCGGCATCTGTTGCAGGCGTGGTGCAGATAGTCTGTTTTGGTTTCTTTGTGCTCCTGTTCCCGAGATCGAGAACAAATAATAACCCCGCAGGTATCGCAAACAACAAACTCCTTGATGCTCATGGCTTCTCAGCCTCCTTTTTCAGTTTCCCGACGCAGCCGGGATGCCACACCATTGTTTTTATTCTTTCCCCGCCGCCCATCTCCTTTGGAATTGTGCCGATGTGGCGTTGTTCTATTATACACCAGTCGCCAGCGAATACGAGATCGAGACACCCTGCACACACTATCGTGGTTGGCGATCGCCTGGGTTCCGGTTTATTTTTGGCTTTCACTTCTTCACCTTCTTGTTTATGTCGATCAACACTGGTCTTACCACGATACCCTTCCCAAGAGCGAACGCAATCCGAGAAATAGTTTTAATCGTGATATTCCCTCCCGCAAAAAACCGTTGGACAGCGGCCCGGTGCATATTGCATTTTCTACCAAGGCTCGAATAATTAAGCCTTTGCCGGATCATTTCCTTGTAAAGTCTTTCTGCGATTTCGATGTGAAGCCCTTCTTGGTAATACTCCGGGTTTTGTTTTGCGTCTTCAAATATGCCTGCAAAAAATTCACTTGGGGTTGCTTCAGTCATAATTTCCCCTTTCCATGCGGATCTGTAATTACGTAAAAAATCTTTCTGACAATCGAATAACCAATTCTCACCATAAGGACGAGGATGAACGCCACAATCCATATGATTACCAGAAAAATATGGGCATTCACTTCTTCACCTCCCAGAACCGCGCGAATGTCAGCGTCCATGGCCCATGTTTTTGACACGGCTCCGGGGCTGGCCCCACGGTGTAATCGGTTTCTCCCCCGCCGTAGCATTCGCAGGGAGCCTTGTATTTGACGCCGCCGAAACCCCATGACCCAACTGCGTCACATAGCCGACCCTGAATCCCTCCGGGGAATTGGACGACCCAGAACAGCTTCCTGTTAGATTCCCCAGCGATGTTAACCGGATACTCCACCCAGCCGCATCTCGGCTTCGCAGGCGCGATGACGGCACCGCACCAGGAGCAGTAATCGCCGGATTGGCCGGGGTGGGGGCAGACGTAATCCTTGTGCAGGCGGTAGGTTGAATTTTTGGAATAAGGGGCTTTCGGGTGGCAGTAGAACCACTCCCCCATGGTGTTCAGAGTAAGCATGTGCTCTTTGCCGATCTTCTCCGCCACCCTCTGAAGCTCCTCATCCATCAGCCCGAAGGCTTCCTTGTTATTTTTCAGTCGTTCGATCAGGGTCATGGTTTCACTCCGTCAAAAAGCTTTACTTTCCATCGTGTTTCCGCTGGGGCATATTGAGAAAATCCGGCCTTTTGCAATGCTCTTCTGGCGTCTTCTGACCATAACCCAATCGGGCTTGTTGCCGGGTAGTCTGCTGCAACCGCCTCGCCAAGCATGATGACAACAGCTAGGTTTTCTTTCTCCTTCTTCAAATTGTCGGCCAAATCCCATTTCACACCCAGAGCCAGACAGACCATAGCCATCGCAGCCATGAAGGATAGTTCTTGCGCTATTCGTAGGTTGTTCATGTGTCGTCCTCCAATTTGATTCATGGCTTCTTCCCCAGAATACGGACGAGTGCGCCCGTATAGACAAACGGGGTAATCTCAGCCGATACCGTTTTCCCAACAAGGTCTTGCGGAGGGTGAGGCCAGAAACCGTCAACCATGAGATCGACGCGGTAGAAATCTTCGACTCCTTCCTCCTGGCAAAGATGATAGTCTCCCGCCGACTCGTATTTTTTAACAACCAGATTTTTCCGCATCACCCTTCTCCTTTCGCCATCAGATCCCCATGGCCATTTTTTCGGCACCAATCGCGCAGATTGACTTTTATTTTCTCAACAGGATCTAACCAATGGTTTCGATACTCTTTACGCATGACTGAGATAAAGTCTTTCTCGGCTTGTTTCATTGCTTCGGTTGGTTTTGTGTTCGTCACGTTATCAGGGTCGGAATATTCGTCGTCGAGGTCTTCCAAAAGCCTTTCAAGAACCTCGAATTTTCTTTCGGGAATCTCTTGAACAGCGAATTTAGAGACTGTTATCTCGTTTGGCAGGTCTTCATCGTAGTCGTGAACGAAGTCATGAAGATACTCATCAAGGCTGGTATGCGAAAGCCGTTCTTCCTCTTGTCCGTAAAAAAATAATTCTTCCATCACCCTTCTCCTTTAGCGCAAACACACTCGCTCATACCCTCGCTGTGAACTACTTCCAATAGCACCGTCTCGACCGTATGCCCCTCCCTAATATATTTTTGGATTTCTGTCCTTGAATTTCTGTCCTCATAGCCTTTAACACAGGCCCAGAAAATACGCTTACAGCATTTATATCTGATTATGATTGCTTCGTCCATGTCACCCTTCTCCTTTCTCGCCCCGCAGGGCTTCCAGTGGTGTTTTGCCATCAAACTTCAAGAACCTGCTTGATGGGTATGTGTTCACGCACCACCCATCAGCATACCGAGACAAAAATTGTCCCGGCTTCATTTCCTCCACCGCCCGCCCCAGATCAATCAGGCGGCGGCAGCGGGGGCAAAGCTTGTGACCAGCAGGAACATTTTTCAGTGGTTTACATTTGCAATGATGCATTTTATCCTCCAATAGTTTTTAAGAGTTTTGCGATCCGGTCATAATTTTTTATTTTTTTCAGACACTTGCCGCAAACACGGATTCTCACATGCGTCTCTAAATCTGGGGACGCATATCCAATGAGTTTCTTTTGTTCGTTGTTACATCCGACTTTGACTATCCTGCTTTTATCGCAAACGGGGCAAATACAATCTTGTACATAATACCCCCAGATGTTTTCAGCCCTGTCGCATCGCCCCTGCCCTGCGCCGCAATCGAACTGATTAGGGTAGCATTTACCTTGACCATGCTCGACATACATTGACTCGTGATTTTTTGAGTGTACACACTTTTTACATTCTGGGTGATCCCGTTTGTTTTCGCACAGCACAGGGTTGCGAATCTGGGCCTTGTCGGCCTTTTCCTTTTTGGTCTCTTTTCTTGGGGGTGCTGCGATAACAGGAACCCTCGACACAATATGGTCGCCATCCCCTGCCCACCTACCCACTCCGCGACGACTCATGATTCATTCTCCTTTCGCGCCCCGAAGGGCTTCCAGCACATTCCGCCTTCTTGGCCTCCACCGCTCTACCAAGAGAGATCAGGCGGCGGCAGGTGGGACAAACGTCAGCCCCACTGATGACTGCCGGGGGTGTGACACTCTCAAAGAGGTCGAAACATCCGAGGCATTGAACTTTCATACTTTCTCCTTCCTTTCTCGCGGTTGGAATGCAGCACAAGGACAAGGGTCGTTCTCAAAGTCTTTTATGATGCACTTCCGCCGATGTTTACACCTTTCCCCGTCCCGCTCCCACCGCTCATGTATCACCATCGCCAAAAGCGCCACATCCTGACCGCATTTCGACGGCCATACCGGCTCACCGTTTTTGATCTGCCGGGCCAGGGTCATTAGGCCCGCGTGGTTCCGGTTTTCACACTGGCTGTTGATTGAGTCGGCTATGGGCCTTGGTTTTTGGGCTTCTTTCCAGTCCACAAACTCCTCATAATCAGCCGTGCTTACCACCGAAACACCCTCGGGCATGCTCACCATGTCACCTTCAAGGACATGCTCAATTATCGACTTGAGATGTTTTTCCCCTTCCTCCCGCGCCTGCCGGATCGCGGCGTTGATTGCATTGACCTCCGTCTCCGTGATATCGGCTATCGGCGAGAGACAGCAATCGTTTTGTGGGTGGGTAAGTAATTTTTCATATGGCGGGCGGTCGGCCCAGTTGCCACCGCAAAGAGCGCATTTCATGGCTCCACCTTCCGTTTAAGGAGCTTCAGGCCGTAGAACAGGATCTTGAGTTGCATTTTTACCCCGGCTGCTGCCCCGGCTGCCCAGGCTGCCAAGGCTGCTGCCCCGACTGCTGCCCCTGCGGCCCAGGCTGCCAAGGCTGCTGCCCCGACTGCTGCCCCTGCGGCCCAGGCTGCCCAGACTGCTTCCCTGGCTGCCCCTGCGGCCCCTGCGGCCCCTGCGGCGGCCCTGTTTCCCGGCGTGTCTTTTTTTAGACACGTTTCAGCCGCTTCGATAGCGGCCCTCGGCCTGTTGTCGCCGGGATATTTTTTCTCGAAAATATCTAACACCTGCCTGGCGGCGTAGATCGCGTAGGCCAAAAAATGTTTCCTCGTCATCCCCCGGACGATTACCCAGTTAGCCCATCCGAGCCTCTTTTCCTTGATGAGTTTTTCAACCACTCTTAGGTGATCCCGCTTCTCCTGCGCCCAGAACCATTTCTGGCCGGGTTCGCAGGCGTCCCATTTATCCAGCCATTCTTGAGTTATTTTCATTGTTTTACCTCCTCATTTTTCCGAGAAAAGAGAGTGCCCGTGGATTGTCGCGGCGGGGGCCGTCACCTTACGGTGAACCACGGGCACTCTCAAAACTAAATCTTGCTTTAAACACGTTTAGCCCCCACCTTTAATCGACGTTTCCAGTATATCAGGGTTGCCCGGAGTTGTCAACTGTTGGTTTTTGCATGGATAATAGCCGGTCGCGCCCATCGCTTTTGAAATTTGGACCACCCCGGTTTTTTCTTCCCGGTTTTTTCGTCCATCAGAACCATGGCCATCGGCGTGAAGCCTGCGTCCATGGCTTCAATCATGCGCTTCTCGGCCTTTTCTTCCGAGTCATTTTCCCACCCGCAAAGGACGTAACAGCGAAGCGCGTGAGATGCGCGGGTAAATCCCGCTCGAAGCATCATTTCCCCGGCAATTTGGAGCGGTTCGAGGTCGTCCTGGGTATCGTAGGCGAAAAAGGCTTGCTTGGTCTTGAGCCGCCTTAATTCTTTCGCAATTTCTGGCGTAAGCCTTTTGGCTTCCAACCCCCCGGTAAACTCTGGCCGCCGGTCCTGTTCAGACAGCATGGAAAAAACCTTTTCAAGATGGGTTCCAGAACAGGCTAGAAGGTTGCTGTCAAGCACGTTCCAGCCTCGCCTAATTGGTAATTCTTGAATGTGCCCTTCTCGGCTTGGAACAGCGCAAAACCAACAGTTGTTCGGGCATCCCCGGCTGGTGATCGTGTAGCCATTCCGGACAAAAAGCCCGGGCGTGAAATCATCAGCAGAAGATCCATAAGCAGGACCGCCAACAACAACCGGCGCGATGTATGCCCATGCCTCGCGGAGTGCCTCTATCTCCCGCAGATGCCAAGTGAACAGGACCGAGATGAATACTTTTTCGATTCCCGGCGGTAAATGCTTCGGCGGGAATCCAACAAAGGCATACTCATCGTCAGGTGTTGCCGTTGTTCTCGTCGGAAAGACCCTTGCAATCATTTCTTTCCATCCTCCATTCAATAAAATTCCTCAAGCACCTGCCACAGCCAATCCACAAGCCCCCACTCCCCCGCCATCCCTGCCGCCATGATCGCGTTGGAGATCGCTGAGACCATGGCGGCCTCGTCGCTCTCCGGGTCGCGGTCAGGAGGCAGGATGGTATCAGGGAGCGGCGTCACTTCGGAAATTCCCTGGGGGCTCCCGTAACCACGACCCCATGACTATTCTTTTTGAAGAAAAATGGGATTCCAGCCGCTTTGCATTGGTTTGAAAGCCTGATAGCCCAATCCATATTCATCGGTCGCGCCTTTGGCCCCTGCTCCGCTCCGCAGATAACCCAATTTGGTGACATAGATTTTTCTCGGCACGATTTGCATGTTGGCGATGTGCAACGCTGGCAAGGTGGACTCATCCTGATTTCCTCTAGCATCGGTTCAACCGACACGAAGTGGACCGCAGACGGAATCTGCATCAACAGCGGAACACGCCGGTTGTATTCGTCTTGGTTCTCGGCTGTCACCCCGAACCAAATATTTCCCGGAATACGCTCTCCGCTCCCGGTCATGCCGTTAAACTCCGGAAGAAGGCCATAGTTGCCGAATATTTTGAGTGCGTTTTCCGGGCGTTTGGTCAGCAAAATAAACGTATGCCGGGGGCTTTTCTCAGCCATCGTAAGCACGTTCAAGACCATTTTCGGGTAAGCACTCTCATGGAAAAGGTCGCTCATGGAACACACGAATATTTTTCGGGGATTTTTCCAACGCTCCGGCTTCAGCAATTCATCCGGCCGGAATTGGGTTGATCCTGTCCACCCGTCTTTTGTAACCACGCAGCGGTATTGATGCCGTAGGCCGTGGGGTATAACTGGATTGTTTGCCAGCCTCCATGCCATTTTTTCCGCGTAGCAGTTCTGGCACCCAGGAGATACGCGGCTACAGCCTATAACAGGATTGATTGTGGAATCTGCCCACTCTATTTTAGTCATATTTCCCCTTTCACTCGAACGGCAGGCGCATGACCTCTTCCAGCCATGCCAGAGCCTGCCCGCTCTTGATGTGCTCCCCGGTGACGCGCAGGACGCGCCAACCCTGAAGCATCGCCAGATTGTATTTCTCGCAATCATTCGCAAAGCCCTTCCCGCTGGTATGCCTGCCCCCGTTCCAAGTGCCGCCATCGACTTCGAGAAGGAGTTTCAGCGCGGGCCATGCGAAGTCAGCCCGGAAACACCTGCCATGGATGAAAAGGTATTCCCTGATCGGCTCCGGCCAGTCGCAGGCTTTGATTTGGAATGCCATTAGCTCTTCGAGTTTACTTGCCATTTCTCCGCCCCCCACTCGACCGCAAAGCAGATTTTTTCTTCTTCCGAAAGATCCCTCCATTGGTTGTTGTCGTCGGCGGTCGCGTTCCATGCGTTAATAACGGCCATGTGGATCAGATGCGACATAGGTTTCATGCTATTCTCCTTTTCTTTCAACCGATGGATTTACCATCCTTGAACCTTCCAATATTTTCCGTCTTTTTTGATCTTAACTTGCATGTCGCTAAGGGGGTTAAAATCAAACGCTACCGCCTCGTCAATGGTTTTCGGCATGGGGTATTGGCTCATAGCTATTTTCCAGAATTTTCCAAAATACCACGCTCCGGGGCCGTCCAACCGGAAAAAATGGTTTACGTGGACACTCCTATTATTTACCCCGACGAACACGGAAACTTTTAGACAGAGATTACCCTGCCTGGTGGTATATTTTGAAAATTCCATCGACTCAATAACCCCTGTAAGTGTGTCTATGCTTTGTTCTGCCTGGGCAATTCGAGAAAGATTTAATTCTCGGAGTTTTACTGACTTTGCCTCTTCGATCTGTTTTATCTTTAGAATTTCTCCGCAATTCTCGCAACACCAGCAGCCTGCCTGATTTTCATGCCCACAAGCGGGGCATTTTTTATCTGGTTTTACAAGTTTTTCTTTTGGTCTGCCTGGCTTGGAGTAATCCGGCAGAATAGGTGCCCATGGTGGGCCGTGGCGAAAGAAGTTTCCGGCAAGATCCAAAATTAAAACATCCTGTTTCCCCGGATAGGTCCGGAGCCCCCGCCCTACGATCTGGACGAATAAAGCTGCACTCATGGTCGGGCGGCAGAGCATGAGCATATCAACACTTCTGCAATCCCACCCCTCCGTAAGCACCCCCACGTTGACCACAACTGGGATTGATCCCGCGTCGAATTTTTCGAGAACTTCCCGGTTGTGGCCCTTGTCTTTTTCGGAGTGGACGCAATTGGCCATTATCCCCGCCGAAAAGAAAATCTTTTGAATTTTTTCAGCATGGTCGATATCGACCGCAAAAATAACCGTTCTGGTCCGTCCCTCCGAGTGCTTACGGTAAGCGTCCAGCGCGGTTTGCAGATGAATTGTTTTCTGCATCAGGTCGGAAAGCTCGCCCTGGTTAAACTCTCCCGCAGTTTTTGAGATTGAGTTTAATTCGGTTGAAATGCTTTTGTCCTCGACAAACGCCCGCATACCGCACAGATACGGCGCGTCCGGGTTTTCATCATCAGGTTGAACCGCCTGAAGTTTTTGAATCCCAATTTCGAGATCCAGCGCGTCAAACCAGTTTTTCGACGGCTCCTCGTCTGAGGTTCGTTTGTGTTCCCGGCCATAGATGCTACCCCAGGAGAGCCTGAACGGGGTCGCAGTAAGGCCGAAAATACGCAAGCCAGGATAATACATTTCCAGACGATCTAACACTTTTTTATACTGGCTCTCGGTTGATTTTGGGGGAAGCCGGTGAGCCTCATCAATTATAACTAGGTGGAACATGGGAAGGGTTTCGATCCGGCTGGCGAGCGTTTGAATAGACCCGAAAACAACAGGCGAGTGCATGTCAACTCTAGAGCTTGCCGACGCACAGGCGATTCCGATAGGGGCTGTCGGCCAAAGCCTGCGGAGCTTATCGGCGTTCTGTTTTACGATAATTTCCCGATGGACCAAAACCAGAATTTTCATTGTTGGGAAATCATTCAGAAATCGCCGAATAAGCTCCGCAAATACTATTGTTTTCCCCGCGCCGGTTGCGGCCTGGATCAGAACGGTTTTTTTCGTCCTGAAGGCCGCAACCGCGCAAGAAATCATCTCCTCCTGGTAGGGTCTGGGGTTCATTGGTTATTCCCAGGGAAGTTTTGCAGGCGGATTAACAGCAGCAGTTTTCTCTTGCGGCACCGCAGATGCGGCAACGGGGGGCTGGGTTTGGGGAGCTTGCGCCGGTGCCGCGAACGTAAAAGAAGGCGTTGTGGGGGTCGGCTTCGGGGCTTGCATTTGAGGAGCAATGGGAGAAGCAGGAGGAGGAGCAAAGACAGGCGGAGCAACGGGGGTTTGCGTCCCTTCCAGCTTTTTGAACCTGGTAATCTTGTTTTGTGGCGGGTATCCAGGGTCGGTTGAAACTTTGACTTTGATAATTAGTTTTAGTCCATGAAGTTCCTCGGAATCCTGGATGAAATCAGGGCTCTTGTGCTGTGATGCAATGGCCATTGATTTCATGCGGCTCATTGCAGCCTCGTTCCCGAGAACGAAATTGTCAAAAATTTTACGTTCAGCGAATGGACCGTCAACCACTGAGAAAACTACCTTCAGCATGTGTTTTCCGGGTGTTTTTGTTTCCACAACCACGGAATCAATAATGGTGACGTGGTAATCACCGGGAGGAACGGGATCAAACGATTGTTGCTCTTTGGTTTGGGAAAGGTCTGCTCCAAGATATGCCATTTTTTTATTCTCCTATCCTTTAATAATTTCAATTTTGCAGGGGGGAAGCTTCATCTCTGAGAATTTCCGGTAAAACCATTCTTCTGTGGAGGCTATTTGTTCCGGGGAAGTTTTGTCCGTTTCAATCGCGAATTGGCAGACCACCACGATCTTTGTTTTCTGGTTCTGAGAAATCATAGGGGAGGGGCAAGGGACGATTTCGGGAGCCTCGGTAGGGGTAATGGGTTCGGGTGTTTTCGCGGCGGCTTCCTGGGCTTCCTTTTGGGCTTTTTCTTTCGCCTCGCGGTCCAATTTTTCCCGCGCCTCGTTTTCGAGCCGCATTTTTTCGCGGGCTTCCTTTTCGGCTTTCTCAGTCGCTTCTCTTTCCATGCGGGCTTTTTCAGCGGCAAGGGTTTTCTCCTGTCGCTCTACTTCGATCTTGATGAGGGATCGAAACATGATTTCATATTCATCGTCAGGTCGAAAAAGAAAACTTTCCACATGCTCCCTTTGGAGGGGTGATTTCAACCCTGCCTGGAGGGATTCTGCGGTCAGCTTGGCAAGACGACCGTCAACCCGGTCCTGGGTTCCCCGGTCTGCCATGGCAAGCAGATTCACCGCGTCTTTTGCGGCCTTGGTAAGTTCCCCCCTTCCCGTCACCTTTGAGATTCCAACCATCTTAGAGATTTTTGCCGCTCCCGTCTGGTATTCTGGCCTGACCCCGAGGGCCAGATAACCGTCTTTCAGGCTTGTGGTCATGGCTTCGAGACAGACAGCGCAGGTTTTTTCCTCGAAAACGGCAACTTGTTTTTTGAGAAAATCCTGGCCGGCTTGGATCATGCCGACCAGCTCCATAACCTTGTTTTTGAAGTCATCGATGGGGGCCGAAAATTCTTTTGCTTTCTCGGTCTTGAGTTTGTTGAGCTGGGTAGCCCCCTTTCCGAGTTCGGTTGCGAGTTTTTTTGCTTCGGCCAGGTTCTCTTCCGTGACCTGGATCTTGTAGGGTTCAAGGCGTTCTTGGATAGCCAGTTTCAGCGCGTCGAAATTCGACGTGATAACGGGCGGTGTCCCGCCTACGATCAGTTCCAATTCCATTTCATCCTCCCAGAATTTTTGATTTGATTTGCCCCAAGTGGGGGGCTTCGACCACGGCAAGTTTTCCGCTCCGGTCTTTCGCGGGGAACCGCTCCCATGGCTGTGTAATAAAGGCCCGGCGTTCTCTCCCTTCGGAATCCGGCAGAGAAACCATGTAGAAAACCTCGTCGAAAAAGCTGGCGAGGCGTTCTTTCAGGGTTCCACCCGAGATAGATGGACCCACAAAACGCCTGTTAAGGTCGTCTTTCTCGATAGAATCCAAGCACGTAAATATCACGTTAAAAGCCGAAAGATCCCGGTATGCCTTAATAAGGGCCGTCACCTTGTCGGAATACTCGCCCCACATGGGGAAGCTGTCCTTTCGATCTGGGTATTTATTTTTCATGGCCTCAACACACCGGGCCGAAATTTCGGTAAGAGAGTCAATGAACACCCATTTGAAAAGGCTCTGGCCCTCGGTTGTCAGGTAGGTATAGACCTCGCCCAAATCTGCGAAACTTCCAACTTCAAAACCCTGAACGCGCCGGGACTCTATCAGGTCACGAACGCAAAGGAGCCCCGCCTCTGCTGATACGACGCACACTTGTTCATTCTCCGGGATGGTCCGAAGAAGAGAAGTTTTCCCAATCCCGGATTGACCTATGACCAGGGCAAGAAACCGGGAAGAATTTTCGAGAGCAATTTGTTTCAGAGCCATTTAGGCTACTCCTTTTTCCAAAATATCAAGCTGAAGGGACAAAAGCCGATCAGCCGCGTTTGACAAGCTTCTGCCTTCTTTGTCTGCCCAGGCTTGAAGCCGTTCCCAGGTTTTATCATCAAGAGAAATCCCTTTTGAAGTTGCTGGCATTTTTTATCACCACCTTTCAAAATTAAGAATATCAGAAGTAAACTAAATATGCAAGTCTTTTTTTTCTTGCACTTGCTTTTATTTTTTGTTACTATTGAGGAAATGAAAAGGGGGATTTATGAAAGAAATTATTCCATTGATTTACGAGGGGGTAGCTAGACATGAGGCTTTACAGCCTGTCCGGGGGTATCTCGGGATGTCCTCTATCGGGAGCCCATGCGAGCTGCAAAGCTGGTTTTCCTTCCGGCAAACCTCTGGGGCGTTGACCGATGGGCGTGTTTTAATGCTATTTGAAACCGGGAAACACGTTGAAATGATCGTTTGCCGGGCTTTGCGCCTGGCCGGGATAAAACTCAAGGGGGCTTATCCTGACGAACAGCTCTCTTTTTCTGACCATGGCGGGTTCTTCTCCGGCCATCCTGACGGGATTTGTGAGGACGAATCCGGGGAAATGATTCTGGAAATAAAATCCTCGAACACAAACAAATTCAAGGAGTTCCAAAAGAGCGGGGTCAAGGAAGTTTACCCGGCTTATCATGTCCAAATGCAGCTATACATGCACTATTCCGGGTTGCCGCGGGCTGTTTTTCTCGTAATGAAAAAAGACGATTGTAGCCTGTATTTAGAGGTCGTTTCTTCTGATCCGGTTTGCGCGGAGATCAATATTGAAAAGGCCCGCCGGATTATCATAACCCACGATCAGACGGGGAGGATCTCTATTCCCATCCCCATTTCCTCCGATCCAAAATCAGATACTTGCAAATGGTGCCGGTATCAGGTGCCGTGTTTCTCCCCGGAAGAATCGTTACAGAGTGTCCATTCATGCAGGTCTTGCGCCTACCTGAATATCGGGAGCGATTTCAAACCATCCTGTGGGCACAGGGACCACAAGATACCCCTGAAAAACATTTCCCTCGGTTGCCCTCAATGGAATTGGGTGTGCCGGACTCCCTTCACGATCGAGGGGGAGGCATGAGCATCTTAAATTCAGCTCTGGAATATTTAGATTTGAATTTTTCCGTTATTCCAATCCGCCCGGGACCGGAGAAAAAGCCGTTCATCCCCTGGACTGAGTTTCAGAAGCGGCGCGCCTCAGAAGAGGAGGTTGAAGGCTGGTTCCAGAAATGGCCAGGCGCGAATATCGCAATCATCACCGGGTCCATCTCCGGCGTGTTCGTGGTTGACGGGGACGGGGAAATCGGCTCCCGGTGGATCTACGAGAACTGCCCAAAAACCTCCGTCTACGCCAAAACAGGGAGGGTGGGAGGGTGCCATTGTTTTTACCGAATCCCCCCCGGCGTAAAAATCCCGAATAAGGTTGGTTGGAAACCCAAGGTGGATATCAGAGGGGAAGGAGGCTACGTGATAGCCCCTCCATCCATCCATCACACAGGCAATACCTATTCCTGGATTTTCCGGGAGGGGCTAAACGGCTGGTCTGACCTGGCCGAATTTAACCCCGCGAAAATGGGCGGGAATCTCATGCTAGACCTTCGGAACGTGAAACTACCTGGGGAAAACCTGAAGGGGGTTGAACAGGGGAGCCGAAACGCAACCCTGGCGTCAATGGTTGGGAAACTACTCTCGGACGGTTCTACCCCTGATTTTGCCTGGGAGTTTATCACCGCCTGGAATGCCAGAAACACACCACCCCTCGGGGAAAAAGAAGTCAAAACAACCTTTCGGTCAATCCTGAAAAAACACGAAGCCGGAACGCCGATCAAAATAGAATCTGTGCCGGTGATTGTGAGCACAGAGCCGGAACCAGAGCCGGAATTAACCGAAACGGACAAGGAAATTTTCGGCGATAAAACCGATAGCTACCCGGTCGAATGCCTTCAACCCGGCGGGCTCTTGCAGGAGATCATGGAATACACCGAGAAAAGTTCCGCCTCCCATAAACCGATATTCGCCCTCTCCGCTGCGATTTCCCTCCTGGGAAACGTCCTGGGCCAACGAGTGATGACAGAAACAGGGCTCCGGACCAATATGTATTGCGTGAGTATCGGGTATTCGGGAGCCGGTAAAAATGCCAGCCATTCAACCATAGCCTCTATCCTGGGTTCCTCAAACGCCCGTCTTTCCATGGGGCCAACAGACACAGCTTCCGGTGTTGCCCTGCTCAAATGGCTTACCACCGATTCCCATCAGGTTTCTCTATTCACGTTCGATGAGTTTGGGATGCTCCTGCAAGGCACTAAAAACCCTGCTTCCCCAATGGCAGAGCTTCCCCGCATCCTCACAAAGATTTTTTCATCAACGGATCGCCCGGAAATTAAATCATATGCCGATTCAAAATTAAATATCACTGTCCCATGGCATCATCTCAGCCTCTATGCCTCCTCTACCCCCTCGAAATTCTGGGGGAATCTGTCTGAAGCCGATACTATTTCCGGCTTTCTTGCCCGCATCCTGATTTTCGAGGCTCACGACGAAATTGAGAAAACCCGGAACGTCGTAAAATCCACCGTTCCAAAATCAATAATTGACCAGGTTAACGCGCTCTGGGCAATCTCCCCACCCATCGACAAAGAGCGGGGAGATATCGCCCGCGTTCCGGTTCCTTTCGTTGTTCCACGATCTCAGGATGCCGCTGTATTGTTCGATTCCTGGGCCGATAAATACTGGGAACTGAGGAACAAATACCGGGAAGACGACGCCAAAAGCGCGGTCTATGGCCGGGCCGCAGAGCACGCGGCTAAACTCGCACTGATCCACTCAGCCAGTCTCAAAGGAGGCAAAATAGTCTCCGGGGAAATAGATTCTGAATCCGTCGAATGGGCCACAAAAATAACAGACTCCTGTATTAAAGAGCTTCTGACGGGAATTTCCCGGAATATCAGCAAGAACCAATTCCACGCAGAGCAGCAGAGGATAATAAAATTTCTCTTGTCTCGGAGCGGGGAAGCCCCAGCGAGAGAAGTATATAGAAGGCTTCATGTCCCTTCGAGGCAATTTAACGAACTTATCGTAAGCATGAATTTTTCCGGAGAAATCCGACAAGAAAATAGAAAAAATAGTAAGGGACTGGATGTTTCTTGGATTATTTTGAATAGTTGTTAAAATTTTTCACACTGTCACACTGTCACAACTCAAAAATCATATTTGTGACACCGTAGAATGGCTCCTGATCTATATCAGGGGCCATTTTTTACACTGTCACTGTCACAGATAGGCAAACGGGGAAAAGAAACTCCCGGAAAAAGGAAAAAGGGGATTTGGTATACCCCTGTGACAGTATGTATTTTTAGAAATTTTTTTTATATAATAAAGATATAGAGCGTGTTTCCCAGGGAATCACACTGTCACAAAATGGTTGTGACAGTGTGGGACACCTTGGCCCTTTTTACGAAAACATTGTGAAATGGTGTTACATGCTTTTTCAACAAAACTCAACAAAACTCAACAAAATTCCGTGAAGATGTGTTATGATAATGGAAAGGAGAAAATAGATGGCATACAAAAACATAACAATTAGCGAGGAGACAATCGTAAAAATAAAAAAATGGGCAGAAGGGAATAACGAAAAAAGAACCTTTTCGAATGCAGTGGAAATCCTATGTCTTTTTGCATTGGAGAAAAAAAACAAGGAGAGGGAAGATGTCATTATTGAACCGAAAAACACTTCTTGAGTCTATCGGGCTCGCCGGGAAAAAATGTATTATTCATCATATTGATAGAAATCCGCACAACAACAAGCATGACAATCTTTTGATCTTGGAAAATATAAAAGAGCACTCGGAGTTGCATCGGAGGATAAGGAAAAAAAGATTCGATACCATCCTGAGAGCTGTTCCGTTATCGGAGGTCGGAGCGCTGAAATTAAGAGCCATGGCCATGAGGCAGGGAAGAGGCACAAAACAAATAGTTGAAGAAATGATGATTCTTTCGGAAAATTCCATGACCAAAATCGACTTGTTGCCAATCCCAGAAATTGCAATAGAAAAATTCGGAACTAAAAGACAGCGCCGAATAGCACTAGAAGATGCGCGTGGGATGCGAGATAAGATCAAACAAGAAAATAAAAAAAGGGTTCTTGGGTGTCCGGGTGGAAAAATTGAAAGTAGAGATTTTTTTTCACTAGGGCCAAAAAGAGACTAAAAAAGCCCCCGAGGGGGCTCTTTTCGATTTTCGTTTTCAGGATTCTTTTCTCTGCTCCTTTCTAATCTCCGTGACCTTCGTCCCGTCACGGTATCCCATCCTGACCTCTGCCTGCCGATATCGGAAAGCATCGGCTAGGAACGCACTCACCGCCTCCGGCGTGTTGCCGGTGCGGCTGATGATTTCGAGGATTGTTTCCCACTGGTCTGTGAGCATCAGCCCGCCTTTGCCGCTTTTAATGCGGCTGTGAGAATTTTTGCCACCCAGCCTGAGAGAAAATACCCCTCGCGGGCGCAAAACTCCTTTAGAGCCGTGTGCAGCGGCTCCGGAACCCGGATCAAATAGGTTTTCAACTGGTGATCTCCTTTCTGAAAAATCTTGCGTGGATCTGTCGATCCTGATCTGTGACGTAGCGGGAAAATTGCTTCCCGTCTGATTCTCCTTCGACGCGCAATCGGCCGTCAAAGGACTTGAAGAGGACTGAAACGAATCCCTCCTCCCCGGAGGAAACTTCATCGAGCTTGGTTCCGAATCTCCTATCATTTTTTGTCCTGGTCATAGTTTACTACTCATCCATCATGTGGGGCCACTCCCCACATGATCCGAGCTTAAGGGCTGCGAAAAAGTCGCAATACTCTGAATAGCAGTATATCTCTCGGACCCCGTTGTGCTCGGGGTTCAATCCCAATACCTCCCCGCATCGGGGGCAGGGATTCGCGGAGGGGTATTTTCCCCTCAACAACTTCAATTCTTTTGGGGTTGCGTGTCGCATGGGCTTTCCTTTCTGGCCTCTCGGCCATTCCTGCCGGTCACTCCCCGACCGGCTTAGGGGGGGTGGGGGATTACTTTTGTTTTTTCCAGGTCTGATAGTCCTGGATCGACTCAAACGCGATCCAGCCGTCAGACGTTGTAGCAACCCTGGACGCCCAGGGAGCCAATTTCTTAGCTTGGTATTTATTGGCGGCCCTCGCCGCGTCAATAGGGCCATAGCCAAAGTCGTTGCTCCAAATAATCATTTTTCGCATATTTTTTTCTCCTCGTTTTTTTTGGTTTTACCTTACCCTTTTAAGATAACCGACGCGTAAACTTTTGTCAACTATTATTTACAATCTTTTTTTACGGGGCTGAAATCGGCGCGGGGAGCGGGGTTCACCTATGTGTGGTAAAAATACCTCGCAACGAATATCGAAAAATGATATGCTTTTAGTGAAAAATGGTTAAAAAACAGAAAAAATTTATTGCCGCCTACGTGCGGAGCATGAACGCTCGTGCCTCTGCGATGGAGGCGGGTTACAAGGAACATCAAGCGCAAAATGCAGCGCAAAGGCTTTTAGCCGATAGATTGGTTCGGGAAGAGATTGAGCGGCAGATTCAGGAAGCGAACGAAAAAAATCTTGTTAACCGGGAGTTCGTCGTAACCGAACTCGCTCGGGTAGCTGGTTTCGACCCTGCCAAAATGTTCGACGCTAACGGGGCTCTACTTGACATGGGAGCATGGCCGCAGGGGGCTTCAAAAGCAATAGCTTCCTTCGATGTTCAGGAGTTATATTCCGGTTCCGGGGCCAAAAAGGAGCAGATCGGAACGATAAAGAAGGTCCGTGTGTGGGACAAGTTGAAGGCTCTGGAACTGTTAGGCAAGACCCTGATGATGTTTCGCGAGGATGATCCGCAACAGGGAACGAACCAGCCGCCCCGGCTTATTTCTGAAAAGTCCCTGACCGACGAGGAATGGGAAACGAAATATGGTAAACCCAGTGGATAACGTGGTGTGGGCTCCTCAGCCGGGGCCGCAGGAGGCTTTTATTCGCTGTGACGTTTACGAGATTTTCTATGGTGGGGCGCGTGGCGGTGCTAAGACTGATTCTGTCCTCGGGAAATACGGAATCAAGCAGGAGCGCTATGGGAGCGGGTTTAATGGTGTGATTTTTCGTAAAACGGTTCCCTCTCAGGATGACCTAGTATCCAGGTCCAGAGAGATTTACGGGCCGCTGGGCGGCAAATATAACGAGACAAAATCAACTTGGAAATTCCCGCGCGGGGGGAAACTCAGGTTTCGCCCGCTGGAAACTGTCCAGGACGCCGATAAATACCAGGGTCAAAACCTGTCGGATGTGGCCGTTGAGGAAGCTGGCGTTTATGCCGATCCGGCTCCAATACAGAGGTTACACGGCATTCTGCGGTCAGCTCACGGTGTTCCGACGCAACTGGTATTGACGGGCAATCCGGGCGGCGCGGGTCAGGCATGGCTTGACGAGCGGTATGTCAAGCCGTTCCCGGCTGGCTTCAAGATCCACTATGAGGAATACGAAACCCTCCCAGGAGTGCCACCGGTAAAGCGCGGGAGGGTGTTTATCCCCTCGAAGGTCACAGATAATAAGATCCTGCTCCAAAACGATCCCGGCTACGTTGTTGGGCTCCGAATGGTAGGCGGTGAGGATCTTGTTAATGCGTGGTTGTTCGGGCGGTGGGACGGAAAATTTGGGCAATTCTTCAACGAGTGGAAACCCGAAAAACACGTTATTCCTGATTTCCCGATCCCCTTATGGTGGAAACGTTACGGGGCTATGGATTGGGGCTATGATCCTGACCCGTGGGTATACAAATGGTATGCGGTCGATGACCAGGGGCATACCTTCCTATACCGGGAAATTTGGGGGAATGAAATGACCCCCCGCGAGGCTGCGGAAAAGATTCTCTCGGCGCAGGGAGATGAGCGGGTATCGTCTGCTGAGGGAGATCCGAATATGTTTTTCAACAAGGACGGGGTATCAACGGGCGAAAAATTGAACGGTGCCGGGCTCCCTATTTTCCCTGCGAATAATGAAAGGGAGCAAGGCTGGATGCGGGTTAGAGAAGTATTGCGGGATAATCCGAAAACCGGGCTCCCGTATTTCCGGGTATTAAAATCGTGTCAGAAATCGGTAGAGGCTATTCCGGCCATGCGATACCACGAGAAAAATCGGCTTGATTGCGCCCCGAATAAGCTTGACCATTGGACGGATTGCGACCGGTATCATTTTATTTCTCGGTTCAGCGAGTCCAGCAAACCGAAAGAGCCGCCCCCGTGGGATAGCTACGAGGGTATGAAATTACGACAGATCAGGAGGGAATATGGAAGGTGAACAGTTAGCCATGATTGAAGATCCCATGCCCGTTACGGACGGAGCGGCGGGAGAACCAGAGCAAGAAGAATCGTTTGATTTTGATGCCCTCCGCAGGCGATGGCAACATTTTATCAAGATCGGAAATAACGAGTTAGACAAGTTCAAAGACCCGAACAAACGCGCGGATATGCTGATGCAGGGGGAGTTGATCGACTCCCGGAACGTAGACGGTATCGACGGTATCGGGCGAGGTAGAACCCGATATAACGCAATCAGACCGCGCGTTATCAGGAGCGTTAATAACCTCTACGCCCGGAACCCAAAAGTCACCGCAACCACCAAAAAACCGTTTTACAAAACGGAGTTGGCACCCATGATCGACCCCGCAACCGGACAGCCGGTTATCGGTGCAGATGGTATGCCGGTCATGGTCCCGAACGAGATCGAAATTTCCGAGGAACGGGCCGACATTGTGGAGGCGGTGATGAACGAAAGTTTCCGGGAAAGTTCGTTCAAAAGTGAAGCGAAGGCCGGAATTTACGAGGCGAAACAGCGCCCTTGTGGTTGGTTAGAGGTTGGCTACGAGTTCGATGAGGACAACGACCAGGACGGCATTTTCTACCGGTTCCGACGGTTCACTGAAGTTATTTCCGATCCGCTGGCAGAGTTTTATCATGGGGTTGTTCGTAACTGCCGTTTTATGGGCCGCCGTTTGTGTTTGTCCGAATCTGAGGCGGGGAAGCTCGGGCTTGACTGGGCGGTAATAAAAAGCAACCCTGACAATCTCGAAAATGACGCGCTGGATTCAGAGCTGAAACGCGGGGTTGTCTATGAGATGTGGGACAAGGACCAGGGCCTATACGGCTATGTTTGCGAGCATGGACAGGACTTCCCGAAGCCTCCGGAGCCATGGCCGCTCGTAATCGACGGGTTCCCTTTTGTCCCTCTGAAACTAGCAGAGGATCAGGGGAAAAAATTTTCCCGCCCGCCCGTTCTGGAAGCTGAATACCACCAAGAAGAAATAACGAACATGAGGCAGACCATGAACCGGGCAATAGTCCATGGCCGCCCGGTGACGCTTTACGACTCAATCGCGCTGTCGAAAACGGATGTTGCAATTCTTCAGGGCCGGGAAAAAGAAGGGTATTTTGGAGTTGAAAACCTCGGCAGGTTGAACCAACCACCCATGGTCACGGTCAACGATAACAAAATTGATCCGGAGCTTTACGGCCAGTATGCCCGCAACGAGTATGAAATGGACGTTCTTCTTGGCGTTATATCTCAAGACACCGGGCGGGCATCAAAGGCGTCGGCAACGGAAATTGATGTAATTGCAGGGAGTTCGGAGCAATTTGTTTCCGCTGAAAAGGATGTGATTGACGACTGGATGAGGACCATCGCCCGCAAAGCCAAACAGATCCTGGAACAAACCATTACGGACGAAAAAATTATTGAAGTCACGGGTCGAGATGGGGTGAAGTTCTGGGCGAAATATACCGGTTCCGTCCTCCAAGAGTGCGATGTTGATATCGAAGTTGGATCGACAACCCGGCAGGATGACAACGCAAAACAACAGGTCAATATCAATCTTCTGAACGTGGCCAAAGGCGTTCCAGGTATCGACACAACTGAAATGGTTTTGGACACGATGAAGGACATGGGCCGCCGGAATGTTGATAAATACCGGCTTCAGGCTCCAACGCAAGGAGCGCAACCGCAACCGGGGCTTGCTCCTGGCGGGGCTGCTGGTGAAACAACCGGAATAAACCCGGCGCAATCGCTGGCAGACCAGATGAACCCAATGGTTTAAGGAGAAAACAATGAAATATTTTCGCAAGCCAATTTCCATCGAGGCGTATATGATCCCGGCCAATGCCCGTGAAGGCGACTATCTGGTAATAAAGAAAAATGAATGTTGCGAAGTCATTTCGGCTGAAGATTTTGCCCGCGAGTTTTCCCGGAGCCCCTCAGCCTTAGTGCCGGTGCCAAAGCCCGACCTTGAGCCGGAAGAAGAAATCCTTACACCCCCACCAAGAAAATTCCCTCGGATGCCCCTGAAGCCAACCGAGGCAGATATCGCCCTTCTGAAAAAACAGGAGGCACAAACGGCGGTCATGTGTTGCGCCACTTGCGGGGCCGATGTCCAGGTGAAAGACGCTGATGCAAACAAGGATTGCCCCAAATGCTCAACGCTCCCGAAGGGAACCAGGAAGCAGGTCTTGATTCCCTGCCCGTCATGCGGTGACTTGAAACAGCCTCATAAAATTGTTGCTGGCAAGTGCGTTGATTGCCTCGGGGGTGACTGATGCCACTGTTCATTTATCGTTGTCAAACGTGTGACAATGGGTTTGAAGAGTTTTTCCATAACCGCAACGATGGTGATATTTGCGCCTGTCCAGTGTGCGGAGGCGAGGGAAAGAAATGCCTCCAACCAGGGAAATACAAGATCAGGACAGGAGACTTTTTTGAACCATACTGGGAAGAAGACTTTGGCCCGGAGCCGGTATTTATCCATAGCCGGGAGCATCTTTTCAAGGAGGCGCGGGAACGTGGGTTCAATCTCCGCCGGATGCCCGAAAAACTAAAATAATCGAAAAAGTGTGGTAAAATTGCCGCACTTGGAATATACTTAAAATATACGGATAAGGAGTTTTGAATGTCTGAATTGGATACCGTGGTTGAAGCCGGGTCAGAATCCCCCGCTGGCGGCTCAGAAGCACCAGAAAATTCCGGGAGTATTTCGGATATTTTCGACGCTGTTGAAGCTGCGAAAAAAGCGGAAACGGATAACGGCTCCGGAGATGACACCCCGCCCAAAAAAGAAGAGGTCACGCCGTCACTGTTAGCGGGTAAGTATGAGACACCGCGAGACCTGGAAAAAGCGTTCCTTGAGCTTCAAACGAAGCTTGGCCAGCAGGGGCAGGAATTGGGGGAACTTCGCAAGCTCAAAGAACCTCCACCCGCTGACAAGGAACCCGAACAACTTCCGGACCTTGCGCCTGATGAACTCGAACAGCTGCGGGATGAAATGATCGAAGAGCATGGGGAAAAACAGGGCACAAAGCTGTATCAAGGTTTCCTGAAAAGGCTTGAAGCGCAAAGGCTTGAAAAAGTCATTGATGCTAGAGTGAAGCCGCTTCGGGATGCTGTTGAGCCGGTTTTGAAGAAGCAGGATGAACTTGCACAACAAGAAACCCAGCTTTCGCGCAAGCAGTATCTTGATGACACTCGAAAAGAATTTGGTGACGACTTCGAGGGCCTTCAAAAACAGCTTGCAAATGATGCCCTTGTCCAGAGCATTCTTGCTAAATCCCCATCTCAAGATGCAATCATCGAAATTGCAAAGACCTCTCCAGAAAAAGCTCACCGTATGATTCTCTGGGAGATCCAGAGCCACAATCTCCGCGCTGATGCTGAAAAACGGCGCAGATCCAAACCGGCAGATATGCGGGGCGGTCCTCCGGTCCAGAAATCAAAAATTAAAGGCGGTACGATCCGGGATTATTACGACGCCGCTGAAAAAGACCTTCGGGCCTGAAACCGGCTTCCCTCCTGCCTAATTGAAAAGGAGTTTTTACAATGGCCTATACTGGCGTTGATCTCATTAACTCGACCATCTCTAACTACGTGCGGGAAGGCAAGTTCATTGATAACGTATCAAGCCGCGTTCCGTTCCTTAACTGGCTCCGGAAATCCGGCTCTTTCAAACCCTGGACGGGAAACGGGAAACAGATTGAAGAACCCGCGTTCAAAAACCTGGTTACGGGTAACACCCAATCCCTTGATCCCTACGATGAAGTGGTTATCAGACCGTCGGAAAATTCCGCGCTGGTTCCCTACACTCGGAAGGTGATTCGTCACCCCATCGTTATTTCCGAGGAAGAAATGGAGCAAAACAGCGGGCGGGAACAGATGATTGACTTGGTTGATTCCAAGATGATGATTGCCGAATTGTCCTTTGCATCTGACCTGGAAACTATGCTTTTCGGTGATGGAACCGGGAACAGCGGGAAAGACCTGCTCGGATTGGAGGCGTTCATTCCGAACACGTCCAACAGTGGCACGTTTGCCGGCTACGACCGATCTGCCGCCGCTAACGCCTGGATTCGCTGTTCGACCGCCTCCGGTGCGAAAACAACCAGCGCGTTTGACAATCTCCGCGCCAAAATGTCGAACCTCACGAACACCCTTTCCCGTGGTGCCATGCGCCCGGAATTGTATCTCACGGATCAGACGGTATACGAAGGCTATGAAACCCTGTGTTACGGGAAATACATGCCCACCGACAAGACCGGGGCTATCGACCTTGGTTTCCAGGGTGATCTTACTTTCCGGGGCAAGCCGGTTGTGTTCGGCGATTCCGCGATTGCGACGGCAAGCAAGATGTATCTTCTGAATGCTACCGCGTTCAAATTCAGAGTCATGGGCTTGAAGAAGTCCGAAGATTCCCCGTTTGAAATTGAAGGCCCATTTGATCGCAAACCCGATCAAGCTGCTATGGCCTGGCTACTCTCGCTCAAGGGCGCTTTGACACTGAACTTCTTCCGGAATGTCGGCGCTCTGTATTCGATCACCTAAGGAGGAAATTTAATATGGCCGGAGCTGTAAGACTTGGTGTCCCGTTCCAGGGAAAAAATGGTGACTGGTTCGTTGTTGCAAAGAGCCACGCCGCCCTTGTTGCGGGAACCCCGTATCTTATCACGTTCACTTACGATTCCTACGTCAAAGACGGAACCACCTACTACCAGCAGGACGCTATCACCGCTGCTGTTGATGCCGTCGCTTCAATCCCTCGCTTGATTGCCTGGGCACAAGCAGACGAAGCAAACACGGACGTTGAAGTTGTCCTTAAATGCGGCGGTGAAATGGATGTTCTGTGTGATGGCGGGACAAATGATATCGCCGTTGGAAACTTCCTGAAGATCATTCCGGGCACTTCAACGGATGTTCTGGTTTACGAAGGAACCACAATCACCGCGTCCTCGATGGCTATTGCCCTTGAGGCATACGCTGATGCCACCGCTGCGCTGAAGAAGGTTTTCATTATCCCCTTCTGCGCCACGGCTGGCCGCGTCGTCAACACCTGATTCTTTCGGGGGAGGGCTTTGGCTCTCCCCCGTTTGACCAATCTAACTGAGGAGTTTTTATGGCACATTTTGATTATGTCCCGCCCGGGATGAAGGCTGAAAACGGCATTCTGAAACCTTTAAGCGCGGGGAATCTCCCCGAATGCCAGCGACTTTTGACCCTGGCATTGGCAGAACGTGACAACTTCCAACGGGAAGTGAAAGAGCTTGCGGACAAGATCCAGGAAATTTATGTCCAGGGGGCTCCCCCGGTGTTGCGGGAAGAGATCGCCGTTGTTCGTGCCGAGAACACCCGACTTGCTGAAGAACTTGAAAAGCTGAAGAAACCAGCGGCCAAAAAGAAAACCGAAGCTGAGGCGTAAAAATGACTTTCGCCGCGCTTGTTGCCCTGATCCAGAATGAAATCAACGATAACACATCTCAGATGCAAACCCGAATTGAAGGGTGGGTTAATGACGCCCATCACGAAATTTGTGCGTATCGCGATTGGGTTTGGCTTGAGGCCGTGGTAACAAGCATTACCCTGAAAACATCGAATCTCCCGATAAACATTCAGACCGGGTTTTCCACTCCGTTGCGGAAAATTCTTGATATTCTGGATTACACCGCATCGCCTTATGATCCGCTCCGGGAATCGACCTCGGATGAGGTCCGCGGGTTCATGCAGAATTACGCGAACTTTACGGACATCCCCGAATACTATTACATGATTGGCGTTACGCTGGACCTGTTTCCTCCGGCTGATGCAACCGGGAGGAGCTATTCAATCCGGGGAACAAAACTGGCTTCGAGTTATACCACCGGCTCAACAAGTGCGCTATTGGTGCCTGACAGGTGGGTATCTGCGTTGAAATACTCTGTTTTGTATCGGGCCTGGGCCTGGCTGAATGACCCACGGGCGGCAACGTCCATTGCCGAGTTTAACCGGCTCCTGGATAAAATGCTCTCCGAGGACACCAGCGAGGGCGCAAAGATCCAGTATGCCCATCGACGCCCGCCTAACTCGATCTTGCCGAGGCTGATTGATAACTCATGAAAAGAATTTGGCTTGCTGTTATTTTGATTGTCTTGTCCTTGGCGTTTTGCGCGCTGGGACAGGTAGACAGAGTGGAATATTCGGATTTTAGCGGGGGCCTTTACGCTGGATACGATTCCCGCAAGTGCCCACCTAACCAATTCCTTGAGCTAAAAAATTGCATTATCCAGGCTGACGGCTCGCTGACTGTTCGGGGAGGGTTCAGAAAAATAGTTGTTCCGGATAACGTCACTGAGGCCGGGCACTTATTCCGCTTCGACGGGTTCCCAATAATCACCCGGACGGCCGGATCTACCGGGGTTTATGCAAATTTTGTTGGTTCAAGCACACAGTTACCCCTCGGGTTTGTTACCGGTTTCGTATCTGCGGCGACAATGGATGATTACTTGATCTATGGCGGATACGGTGGAGCTTTATACACTTGGTACAAATATGCTACGATGGCGGCTAATATTACGTCCTCGCGGATACAGGACATTATTGCTCATAACGACCGGGTTTTTTATGCCTCCGAGGGAACCCTTTACGAATCAGCCGTAGGAAGCGCAACAGATTTTGCAGGCGGGGAAGCTTGGGTTGTTGGTGGCGGGGAAGGCGGGGAGATAACAGGGCTTGGCCAAGCCGATGGGTCCTTGTATGTCTTTAAGGAGCGGAAAATTTTTCGGATGGATGGCTATTCCCCGTCCGAAAGGGTATTCACAAAGATTTCTGATATCGTAGGCTGCACCGCTGGCGGCAACCCGATATCGTTCAAAAGTGCGTCAATCGGCGATGGTATTATTTTCCCAACTGACCGGAGCGATTTATACATGATCGCGAATAGCCAGGTATATGATGTTTGCTCTCATATCAAGAAGCTTCTTCCGGGTCCCGGGGCCAATTTTAGGTTGACCCTGAGCAGAAAACTAGGCTTGGGTATTTTTTACGAAGAAACGAATGATACTTGGTATGCGCTTCATCTTGATTCCATCACTGCCAGGCCTGGCGGGTTTTTTATCCCAGTGTCGCAATGGTATTTGACTCCGAAGACCTCATCTTCATTACCGATTCTTATTGGTGGTGAAGACGATTTCTGTGCAACTACGGGAGAAGAAAACGGCGGGGCAAGCACCCCTCTTTTTCTTTATTATGACACCCGGTCAGCTTCTAATATGGCGATTGATAATTTTAACAGCGCAACAATGACCCCGGTCATAAGCGTTAAAACTTCGTTTGACCCTCTTGGTGATGAACGATATTTGAAAAACGTGAGGAAAATAACTGTGAGATGTTCCAGCAAAGAATCTGCTGGAACCGGGTTGGCTACAACCACGACCTCATTTAATTTTTCTTCTGCTGTTGTTTCTTCTGCTACAGAAACCGCGTCACTGGCTACCGAGTCGGTCAAGATCATTTCTTACCCGTCGGGATATTTCGAGCGTATCAGCATCAATTTTCTGATTTCTGGCGCAACCCCCTTGAGTGGGAATGGGCAAACGATCAATATCCATTCGATTATTGCTGATTATGTGTTGGGTTCGCGGGTGTATTGATGGCCGTTTCATATCCGGTCAATATCAAAGACCCTGATGTTAGGCGTGGGTTTACCGGCATTGTAAACGAATTGAACCGGGATACGAACCCGATAGAGTTTACGGTTGCTGTTGCTGGAACCGAGGTAGCCGTTGAACACGGGCTTGATTACGTTCCCACGGGCGCGATACCGATATTTACTGAAGATACGACGGGGCAGGGGGTTATTTACCCTGGGACAACCGCATGGACAACCAAATACGTTTATCTGACCGCAACGGCAACGGGCGTTTACCACGTCCGAATTAGGAGGTGATTTGATGGCAAGCTGGTTTCGAGATTTAACCGACACCCTTGGATTCACGAAAAAGAAGATTCCCGATTCTGCTTTGCCTCAGATTGACCCGTTGAAACGAGGCGCAGAAAACCTTTACGGGACATATGCAACTGACCAATTCAAGAAACTTCAGGAGTCCGGCGCGACGAATCCGGAGGGGTATTACAAGCTCCCGCGATACACCCCGACCCAGCCTATTTCCAGAGGGACACCGGCAACGCGGCCAGAATCGGGACAATCAACGATTCCGGGAAGATTCATTCAACCGACACAACCGACGCAGATTTTACCGCCTGGTTACTATTTGCCGAGTCCAGTAGCACAACCAGGGATAGCATCGCAACCGGCAACACCTGCACCCGTTCAACCGGTTCAGCCTTCCGGCGGTTTGCCCCCTGGCGTTGTCCCTCCTGGATTCGCGCAAAACGGAGGAGGGATGATAACCAAGCGGGTATTACAGCCTTCCGGGGCTTATGCTACCGTGACGGTTCCAGCCGCTTCGGTTCCGGAAACAACGAGTTTTTTCAATGCTCCTGCTCCGGTTCAGGCGGCACCACCACAGGCCCCGCCTACGGTTCCGACCCCTCCCCCGGCACCTCCTCGACCGGTAACGCCTGACCAGGTCATTCCCCCGCAAGCCCCGACCATTGAAACCCCGAGTATTGAACCGTGGGTAATGGCTGTTCGCGATGCTCTGAAGGCGGCTCAAGCTGTATCGGTTCCAACTCAAACCGGTTATGATCCGGCGATGAAAGAGGCTGCTCTCGCTGCTCAAACTTCCGGGATTGCAGAGCAAAAAGCAGAAGCGTTGCAACAGGCGCGGGAAGTGCTTGGGAAGTCCGGCATTACTGAAAGCACGGTAGGAGCAAAAACGCTCGGCAAGGTTGGCGGGCAATATGACCGGACCATCAACGAGATTCGGGCGGGCCTGGAAGCTCAAGACCTGGCGGCGCAACGGGAAGACCGTTATCGGAACCAGGAAGCGGCGTTACGGTCAGTGAATCAGATTGCCGGTCTTGCCGGTGAAGGTGCCGGGCTTACCGGTCAGGCGTATGATATCGCCCGCTCTGGCCGCGGTGAAGAAGCTGGCTTGCGGTCAGAGGTGAGGCAGGAAAGAACCTACGCCGACAGTGTGAATGACAAGGACTTTGAACGCTGGTTGATCCAAAACCAGATTGATACCTCTGCCCGTGGCGTTGACCGGGAAGAGGCGTGGAAGGTCTACAACGAACAGACCAGACAGGCCGAAAACGCGGCTGATACCACGAACAAGGCAAGCCTCTTCAATCTCGGCCAGACTCAGACGGAGGGGGAGCGGCGGCAGAAACAAGTGATGGATTTGTTAGAAATGATCCGGATGTTTGGCGCGGGAAACCAACTTACCCCCGAAAGCCAGATTGCTTCCCAAAAATACGCGGCTGAAACATCGGGACAACAGAACGCGCTTTCCAACACGCTTGGTACGATCACCAAGCTTTTCGGCATCTTCTGAAATAGGAGGCATCATGGCATACGATCTGAAAAGTAGGTTTGACAAGATTTCTCCGGTTGCCTCCAACAAGACGGGGATACAGCTTGCGCTTGATTGGATACGGAAGGGAACCCCTGGGGGAACTCCCATGATAGCCCCTGAAAATGACGGGGAAAGCAAACCCCTTCAAAATGACCTGGGAACATCGCCGGGGTCAGAACCGAAGAAGGGGAGCGTTATTTCCCGGCTTGCCAAGGCCATTGGCCTCACCGCGCTTGCTGGTGGT
>Ga0209518_1000690_pt1 | contig 41835 bp, 54 predicted proteins | sample RifGroB1_FD_183993 | JGI IMG/M metagenome (GOLD analysis project Ga0209518, IMG submission 183993) | Groundwater microbial communities from Rifle, Colorado, USA - Groundwater B1 (SPAdes) (version 2) | ecosystem: Environmental > Aquatic > Deep subsurface > Groundwater | place: Rifle, Colorado...
TGCGGCTTCAGATTTCCTAACGAGTATTCACGGAGGGTGCATATCTGCGAGAAGGGCCTGAAAGAGTCCGACGACAAAATTATGGCCTTCCTTAAAGGATTGCCTCAACGAAAGGAGAAAGAAGATGGGAATTTGTAGAACATTCTTTATGAGAAAGGGGGTTCTCTATGAGGCAAACCAAGGATACAAATGGAAAGTCAGCGAATACGGCGTTAGCGTTACGCCACAAATACGAAAGGCAATACCTACTCGACGCCGTGATATGGTTAAACGCTTTTCGCTTGGAGGATCCAGGATTCATTCCAGATGATTGGGACGAACTTTGTATCGAGGTATGAAGGAGGTGAAAAAACATCTCTTGCCTCACGCCTGCCCGCCGGTAGGCAGGGCAAGCCCGCCGGACATACACACAGTGTCCATATCTCCGCTATGGTAAATTGAGAAAGGGTTATCCACTAGGATTTCCCTTTCTCTCCCACCTAACATGATTGGACAAAAATATGAAAAATAAAAAAGGTCAATTTATTAAAGGCAATAAGGGACATTTAGGATTTAAACATTCTGAAAAATCTAAGGAGAAAATAAGTTTAAATAATTCAAGATATTGGCTAGGTAAAAAAATGCCTAAAGAAGTTGGGATAAAGATAAGTCAAAAATTAAAAGGAAAAAAATTGAGTGCAGAACATAAAAAGAAATTAAGTGAAGCGAAAAAGAACTTTTATAAAAATGGCGGTATTAACCATAAGGGTATGCTAGGCAAAAAACATTCCGAAGAAACTCGCCAAAAAATAAGCAAAGCCCACATGGGGAGGATATTTTCTATTGAACATCGTCAAAATTTAAGTGGTGCAAATTGTCATTTATGGAAAGGGGGTATAACGCCAATAAATCGCTCTATCCGAGCATCATTAGAATATCGTTTGTGGAGAAGGGCAGTATTCAAACGAGATAATTATACTTGCCAAGATTGTGGAGCTAAAAATAGTAATGGAAAATCTGTTATTCTGAATGCCGACCATATTAAACCATTTTCACTATACTCGGAATTAAGATTTGAATTATCTAATGGAAAAACTTTGTGTATCGATTGCCATAAAAAAACTAATACTTATGGATTTAAAATTAAAAGTTTTAAAAAAGAAATAATGTGTTAGATGGAATTGTGATTCGTCAAATTATAAATCGTCCCTGCTTCGGTTGTGGAGAAAACATCATATTTGGAGGGTATATGACTAAATTCTGCCCATCCTGCCGTTTTGATACTAGAACGGAAAAACGAAGATTAGCGGCTAGAAAACATAAAAAGAAGTTATCCACTTCGTTAAAAAAGAAGTAAGTTTATACTAGAAGAGGTCAGGAATTTTTATATTTCTGTATCATGATTGCAAAAGGCTTACAGTATCGACCCTGTAAGTCTTTTGTTTTATCCACATAAGAGGGTTTTTTATGGTAAGATAAACAGATAAGAAAACACCTTCAAAAACGTCTTCTTATATGGGGTAGTCTGGCGCCTCGACTCCAGACAACCTCATTTAATTATCGGCTTATAAGCATTAAAAATCTATGGTTAAATTAGCTAAATTCACGGCAGTTTCACTTCTTGTTGGGAGCCTCGTAGCCCCCCTGGGGGTGTTGGCCGCGTCATTCCCGAATGTCCAGTTCCAAAACAATCAGACGACTGTTGAAGGGACAGGAGGTTCAACAGTAACAGCAACATTTCGCGTTATCGTCGGAGCGAATGAAGTCGTTGAATACATCCAAACAGATGTAGCCGGCGATTCTCTTGCTCCAGTTTGCACCTCGATTGGAGGGGAGCTTGGATTGCAACAGGGGACACACGACGTATCACTTCCTATTAAACTTCCGCAAAACACCGGAACACATACCCTTGAAGTTCAAGGCTCCGGTATCTATGGAGGTTTTAGAGCGGATGACTGCGTTGGAGACGTTGTGGGGAGTGCTTCATTCGGAAGCGCCTTACGCGTAGTTTCTTCAAGTTCTACCAGTTCGAACTCAAACACAAGTTCAAGCTGGACAAACATGAGCTTTGAACAACTTATTGCGGCTCTTGTATTGGCCCTTAAAAACGCCGGCATAGGTTCACCTCCTCCAGCTCCAGTTGTATCGGCAAAATGCGCTATGCTTAACGAGAAAATGATTGGAACACAATATGGCGTTCGCAACAATGCAAACGTAATGTTGCAAGGGTTCCTTCTTTCAGAAGGGCAATCCATTCCAGCTTTGACTCAAGGAGCTGCCTTTGGGTTCTGGGCAGGACAAACCCAAGCGGCTATAAATTCCTTTAACGCGATCCATAACTGCAACTAATATGCCTCCTGAAACAGAAGAGGTTGTAACCCCTCCAGAGGAGCCAACGCCTCCAACGGAGGAATAGACAAAGAAAGTCCTAGAGTCGAGCTAGGACTTTTTCTTTTGCCATCTATGTAATTTTCTGGTTATCCTGCCATTTTTACGAAATTCTGCATCTTCTTTTCTATGACACTTTATACATAATGTTTGCCAATCCTCTAATTCTCGTTTATATTGACCACTTTTATTAGACATTTCAAGTTTTTCTACCGAACTACATCGTTCACATTTATTTTTCAATCCAACGTGTCGGTGTGCCCAATTATGCATAGCAATATATCCTACATTATCACCTTTCCATGTAGGGATTTCTGCTTCCTTTTTTATATGGGTTCTATTGTATTCCGCTAAATCTGGCCGTTTCCGTCCTTTGCCTCTACTTACTCCTTTGCCGGCCTTTCCTCCTATTACACCAGCAATTTTATTATGACATTGCCGAGAACAATGTTTACTTATATTTTTTCTATATGGTCTAACAAAATATGATCTGAAACATACTTGGCAATATAACTGAATCATATTTCTATTATATCATAATAGCCTATAGCTTCACCTCTATTATACACAATACTCTCTTCCGGATATGGTATAATAAAATATGCTTAGATTAAGTCCGCCAATTAAGGATTTTTCTTTCAATAAATCAATTTCGCAATTATTCGGGATGAACCCTGCTTTGTATGCTCAATTTAACATTCCGGGCCATAATGGTCTGGATATTTTTTTCCCCGGAGCGGATAAATATGGCTACGGAACGCCTATTTTAGCAGCCCACGATGGCAAAATCGTGCGAATCGAATATGACGTGCCCCATAGGACAAAGGGCAATGGGATTGAACTTATATCAAATGATGGAAGTTTTACGACTATCTACTGGCATCTATCAGCTTTTCAATGCAATGTGGGAGACATAGTGAAAGAAGGTGACGTAATAGGATTGGCTGGAAATAGTGGTTTTGTAAGACCTATTCCTACTCTTACCGAACCTCATAATGGCTGCTACGACAAAGAAACCGAAGTATTGACAAATAATGGCTGGAAAAAGTTTGCTGTTCTTGCTGCCGAGGACACGATTTGCACACTTAACCCTAATACCCGTGAAATTGAATATCAAAAGCCGACTGGTTTTATATCCGTTTTTTCCCCATTTCTCTATTCATACGAGTCCACGGCCATAAGCGTTGCCGTTTCTCCTAATCACCGGATGGCCATCGCAATCAAAAACAGCAACAAGATTGAGCGTATACCTATCGAAAAAATAAAAGCTAGCCATGACCAAATACCACGCAAAGGTATTTGGAAAGGCCAAGAGCAAGAATTTTTTAATCTCCCTCCCATTACAAAACTCAACCACATCACTGAATACAAAACCCAGCCCATGCAATTAAAGATGGATGATTGGTTAGATTTTTTAGGTTGGTATTTTTCTGACGGCTGTTTCGTGGCAAAAGAATACAATGGTCAAAAAAGATTTCAAATTTTTATTACGCAAGGGTATGTTAATTCGGAAAAAATTAAAGAAATTCAAAATTGCGTTAATAAATTACCCTTTAATTTTCATATTAGTCATGGAAAAAAGAGCAAAGCGTTATCTTTTGTTGCTTTTAATAAACAGCTTACTCTTTATTTAGCCCAATTTAGTAAAGACGATAAAAAGATTTTACCTTCTTTTATTGAAAATCTTTCATCTAGGCAAATATCAATTTTTCTTGCTTCATTTGCTAAAGGAGATGGCTATCAAACGAAAAATGGCGGTATGGATTACTACCCAGGAGTTTCTAAGTTGATGGCAGATCAATTACAAATACTTCTTTTGAAAACAGGACAAGTTGCCAATATAAAAACTAAGAAGCCCTTTAATTTAGGGAAACGAAATACATATTTTCTCACTACTCGTCTATCTGAATATGGTGACTTTCAAAAGTCAAAAATCAAAAAGGTTCCTTATAATGATTATGTTTATTGTGTTGAAGTACCTAATCACATTATGTATGTTCGCCGAAAAGATAAACCTTATTTCTGTGGGAACACGCATCTTCATTTTGGCTATAAACCCCAATTCAAAAATAATGAATACGGAGGCTATTCCGACCCGACGCCCGTGCTTTTTAAAGAAGGAGATAGACTGCCTCAAAAACTTGTGCTTAATTTAATGCTCGGTTCTAAAAGCGATCAAGTTAGTCTTTTACAGACATTTTTGAAATTAGAAGGGTTTGCTTATGACTATGACCCGATTGGATATTTTGGGACAAAAACTTTGCGGGATGTCCGGCTTATGCAGGAAAAAAGATTTATTAGTCCAGCTTTGGGTTTTGTTTGGAATAAAACTAGAGAATTTTTAAATGGTAGATATTCCGCTTATTAGTTTTTAGCCTCAATGCGAGTTGGGGCGGTTAATAAAGTCGAATTATAAATATGAGTGCGACAATTCTAAGTTTAGTTATTGGTATCTTAGCGGAGGTTTTGCCCCGCATAGGAATACAGGTAGGTTCAGCAGAGCTTACTACAACCGTCCAAACCCTGATGCTCTTAATTTCAGGTATTGGAATCTATTGGGGACGCTATCGCCAAGGCGACATCACCCCTTTTGGTGTGAAGAAGAACTAATTTAACCTTAAAATTTATGAAATGGTATCAAAATTATGTAATTTTGATGTTATTCTTTCTATTTTCGCCCTTAATCACTAACGCCGAGGGAAATTATGTCTACTGGGTTTCTTACTTCACAGTACCCATTGAGAAAGTAGTGCCGAAGGCATATGCAGAATCATTAAGTCCAAAAGAGATAGTAAAAAATTACGTTGATGTTCTGATAAACCAATACGATCTCGATTCAAAAATGTTTCACTTCGTGATTGAAGGAGAATCTGGATATAATCCAAATGCACGGGGAGACACTGGAAAGGCTGTTGGTCCCGCGCAATTTCATTATGAAACATTCTACCGAATGAGAAAGAAGGCGGGTATGCTTACTGCTATTAGGACAAACTGGCAGGATAATCTTGATGTCGCCGGATGGATATTTGGGAACGGAACCGAGGCGGAGCGTAATGAATGGACTTGCCACAGAAGATGGAAGGCAGGATGGAAAACGTGCCACATTAGATAATATGACTGTTTCTTGTGTTGATTGTTTACGGTCATTTGAGAGCGCCAGAAGCTACAAAAAACGCTGCTCCTCTTGTCTTATTAACCACAAACGTTCAAACGACTATCTATATTATCAAAATCACGCCGAACAAATAAAAGCTAACGTACGTCGTCATCGGCAACGTCCAGAATATAAAAAGTGGCAAATCGAATGGAATAAAAAGTGGGATATTGCTAATCGAGAAAAACGGCGACTCATCAAACGTCTCGCAGAATCTCGAAGGCGATTTCATACACGACATGTTGCCTTTATCAGTATTCCAGATTGGGAATCGCTTAAAGCGAAATATCAGCATCGCTGTCCCGCCTGTTTAAGGGTGGAACCAGAAATTAAATTAACAATTGACCATATCCAGCCAATTTCCCAAGGCGGCTCCAATGATATAATTAACATTCAGCCATTGTGTTTATCTTGTAATTCAAGAAAGAATGCAAATATTCATGTAACATATCCCTTTTTTGAAGATGCTACCGTCGCCGACTTGTTATCGCCGATGGGTTTCAAATTGGCAAACTTGTCATATTAAAGGTCGTTAATAAATAATACAAAAATATGAAAAAACTTATTGCAACTTTAATACTCTTGGCTCCCCTAACTTCCTTTGCGGCGTTCGATCCGGGACACGGCGTAACGGATAACTTTGGAAGAATAGTCCGCTATATACCGAGAGAAGTATGGGACGCGCACATGACTTGGGTTAGAACGAGGGTGCCCCTATATTTTATTCCTAGAGGTGTTGGAGAATGTCCGAGTTGGTTCCCGATGAATTGCGTCGTCTATAGATAATTATTTTTCGCCCTGCGTAGGATCATAAGTAGGCCGATATTTTTTCTCAACCTTCTGTTCTGTGCCGGGCGTATCCTCGATAAACAAATTTCCATACTGCAAGAAGAATCCTATAAGCCAAAGAATTAAAGCAAGCGAGCCTAGAATGAAAAACCAAGTAATGTGTGTTCGTTCTTTTTCAGTTAGTTTTCTCATTGTAATTTACGCATTTATTCCCGCAGCGCTCACAAAAACTTTCTTCCTGCATACTTGTTAAATCGGCACTCCAACGAATTATCCTTCCCCCACAACAGCGACTTCTTAATTTCAAAAATTGTAAAATTCTAATCCAAAGTTTCATTTTTCTAGTGAGTCTAGGAAGTTGCTAAGGTCTTTCTCAAATTGCTCAACAAAGGATTCGCTCGTGTCGTATTTTCTAATCCATTCCTTTATCTTCTCTATAACCCTTTTGCGTTCTGCAAGGCGGATTTCTTCTACTCCAAGTTTTTCAATCCTCGCTTGTTCTTTTAGGCCGTCCTCGTATCCTCTTTCGTATTCAGATTCTTCTGGTTTATTTGTTTTTTGATGACATTCACATCCGCAGAAATGCCACTCGTTCTGTTTTATTAATTTTACGCAGGTATCAGTATGGGTCATTTTTATTTTTGATAGTTTCGTTGGGGGAATGGGGAAGTTAAATTACAACGATGATGATATTTCATAATATGTTCTCCAACTTCGATTCGACATCTGCAACCAGGCGTGGGTTCAGTAGTATATTCTCCGCAATTCGGGCAAGCGGAGGATAATTTATGATAATTAGCGTCGCTACTTAATAAATCAAACTGCTCTTTTGTTAATTTTATTTCATTCATCTCTTCTTAATTAGTCGGGTAAGGGGGTATTTAATTTAATATCTCAATCTTCTTTCTTCGCGTATTTCTGAATCACTGCGGCGACCTTTATGTTTTTTGTTTAAATTAGTTAAATACTTTTCTACTTTAGAAACTCGTTTCTCTATATCTCGCCAACATTTATTACATACATATAACCAACCTTTAAGAGTGCGGGATTTCCCAAAATCAAGAATTTCCTCCACGGGGGTTAGACATATTGCACAAGGTATTTTTTTAGCATTTACCCAAATTGCTTTATTCATCTCTTCTTAATTAGTTGATTTCAATTACCATTCCGTCTAACCTATCCCTCAACGCCTGAAATATCGGTCTAGGTAACAAGAGGCGGATTTCTTCGGTATGATGTTCTTTTTCGCTATCCAGTAACTCAATCCGTCCGCCAGCATGGGTATCAGCCAGTTCTTTGCTGGACAAGATTGCTTCTTCCACGAAGTTTAAGGTTATCTTCATACTCATTTGGGCTTCTTAGGTTTGGTAATGGTGTCCTCATCAGGTATAGCTCTTCTAAGGTCTCTGGCGAGGCGATGGTTGATTTTTAGGAGAGAGTAAAACTCCTCGCGCCAAAAGCAGTTCTGTTCATGGAAATAATCTTTTGGTAGTTGTTTTATCTTCATCTCTTTTCTTAATTAGTTGGGTAAGGATGGGTTTCTCGTTAAGGTAAACTTGGCGGATTTTTCTGTTTGTTATGATGTGGATGTCGTTGCCAATGTGTCTCTCGCTGACTTTCTCCCACCACTCGGTTTTTAAAAACAGCATAAAACGGCCAGTTTTTTTAACATAAGTCCCCTCTTTTTCCTCTATACCTTCAACCGTTGTTATCCCTTGTGTTATGCTCATATTTCTTAATTAGTTAATAAGGGATTATTTTCTAGGGACTGCTCCGCTATGAGTTTTATAGCCGATATTTATCCGAGCTATTGTGTGATACGAAAGCCCGTATTCCTTTCTAAGTATATCCCTGACCTTTCTTCTTAACTCCACTATATCTTTTCTGTGGGAGCCAGATCGCAAATCAGAAAGCCGAGAGATTGTTTTAAGGAAATTTTTGGCGTTTACGAAATTATCGACAATTTTGATGTTCATAATTTTAATGTTTCCAGTAAATTAAGAATAGGTGGCTCGAAGTTTTTTGTAATTCCCCGGTCATACTCCCAAGTTTGCTTGACGGAAAGAAATGTTTTAAAATGTTCGTGCCAATCTTCACCGAGAACATATCTATAACCATCTTTATTTTTTGCACCGAATTGACATATAAAAGTATCTTCAATTTTTATGTCTGTCATTTCCTCTAATGCTTGGGCATAGGACGCTAATTGGCACCAAAAATGATTGTATATATTTGAACTTGTTTTCCAATCTCCGAGCATTATTTTGCCGTCTATCTTACAAAGCACATCGAATGTGCCAGAGTAGCCATATTTTTCAGAGAATACTTTAAACTCTGTTTCAAGTATTTTTGGCTTATATTCTTTATACCAAGCAACGAAACTATTTAAACGATTCCATTCGTCTAGGGTGTGGCCTTCTTTCAAAAGTTGTTCTCCGCCTAAGAGATGTTCTATACCAGAATGCACATTTGTTCCACGTGCTCCGGCTTCTTTTAATATACGATCCGATTCCGTAGCTCCCTGACGCACTTTCCAATCTACGAGAAAAGAAGATAACGGATAGGCCTCCAATATAGTTGTCGAGGATGGGAAATAGCCTAAAAATTTTTCTGTAGTAACGGAATTACCAGCTTTTTTGTATTTAGCTCCTATTTTTACATCACTAATTTTATGAACTGAATACCAATGTGATTGCAAAGTTTCCGCAAGTTCAATTTTATATCGTTTCTTTAGTTTCATTTTGATTTACAGACTTCATTTCATGTTCAATAATAATCTTTATTGCAGTTTCCTCGAATGTTTTCCCATACGGCATAGCCGTTATCTCCTCTCTTCCCTCTGGCGTCCCAAAACTTATACGCCAGTTAGTTGTAAATTTTAATATGGAAAGATGACCATCATAAGATTCATTCGCAATATGAACTAAGACATTAAATAATTGTTCCTTCATATAATTTTATCCTACTCAAAATCAATATTCATATCTGCTTCCTGCGCGGCCACATATTCATCATCCATTTTGCCAAGCACAACCTTTACTATTTTAGTTTTATTATACCCCTTCACTTTTGCTGGACGTTCTTCCGTAAACTTGAGGCCGATTACTTGCCCAATTTTCGCGTCCTTTAACATTTTAAGCATCGGTTGTTTCCCTGTGATAAAGCTCCATTCTTCCCCCGGATTAATTGTGGTAGCGTTTTTATCCACTTCTTTATCATTTATGAGATGAAGTGATCCTCTGCGTCCTTTAAAGACGAATATCGTCTGAACTTCGTGCTTTTGTGATAATTGATTAGGCATTTTTTTGGAGTTATCAGTCAAAGTGCCTTCAAAAAAATCTCCGACTTTGCCAAACTTTATTGAATTATATTTTAACTCTACTTCTTTCCCTTCCTCGAATACATCATAATCTTTTGCCATAATTTTATTTTATTTATTTTTAATTTATAATTTTGAGCTAAGGCGGGGGGCTATCGGATGTCTTATGAGGTCTGATTCTCCGCACCCTTGAAACCCCCCGCTATGCTGAAGCGCGTTTCCCCAAACGCTCCAGCTTACGACCTTTGAGATAAAAATATACCGTTGTTTTGGATAATTTCATATGTTCAGCTATTTGGTCCATAGTATAGCCAGCTTTATACAAAATTTTGACTTCCTTCTTTTGAATTTCGATTATAAGTTTTTTTGGTATTTCCACTTATACACATAGGTTATTACTAATCTCCATAGTATAATTTACGAATGTTAAGTTGTAAATCTTTTAATACTGTGTATATCTTATATGAAACTAATTTGATACTGTGTCAAGAATAAAACCAGAGCTTATAGCCATGATAAAAATGCCTTATCTGCCTGATTTTGGCTTATATATAGGCAAATATCATATATGGACCGAGGAAGAATTTGAAGATTTGTGGGATATAGTTAAAGAATATCATTATCGCCATCCCTCTGAAGGAGAACTATTATCTATTTTCTTTCCTCAAGTAAAAGAGGAAAAAAAGAGGGGGATTACAGAAGCGGACATACAAAAAGCTAAAGATGTGCCTATAGATACACTGCTTACAATTAAACGGCACTTAACCCTTTGCCTATATCACTCTGAAAAAAATCCTTCTGCATACTGGTATGAAAGTAATAATAAGTTATATTGCTTTTCCTGCGGCGTGAGCGCGGATAGTATTGATGTTGTGCAAAAATTGAATGGGCTTAGTTTTAATGGAGCCGTAAGTTATTTGAATGAACGAAGATAACCCGCCACGCGGAGCGTTAAAAGGACTTTTCATAAAGAACAAACCTGAAGGGCGACACGCCATCGCTCAATATTTAGTGCAAGAATATTGCATCAAAACAATGGATACCAGAGAACGCAATACTTACATCTTCCGGGGAGGGTATTATGTGCCCGCGATAAATTTTCTCAAAGGAGAGGTAGAAGAAATTTTAGGTTCACTCTCTGGAGGAAATACAAAAAACGAAATAATCTCTAAGGTGCAGGACATGACCCTTGTGGAACGCGATATTTTTAATCCGCCAACTAATTTAATCAATTTAAAGAATGGAGTTTTTAACATAACGACTAAAGAATTGTTAAGCCATAGCCCAGACTATAATTTCTTAACGCAGATACCAGTTGAATATAAGCCAGAAGCGGATTGTCCGGCTATTAAAAAGTTTTTAGGAGAAGTTTTATACCCAGAAGATATACCCGTAATGCAGGAATTTTTAGGGTTTACGCTAATTAGACGCTACTTCATTAAAAAAGCCGTGATACTCTGTGGAGAAAGAGATACTGGAAAAACAACCTTGCTTAACATCATTGAGGCATTTATAGGCAAAGATAATATTTCTGGAGTTTCGCTCCAGAAAATAGGTAGTGATAAATTTGCCACCGCCGCTCTCTATCAGAAATATCTCAACAGCTTTGATGACCTGTCTTTTAAAGATATTAAAGAAAACGGAAATTTCAAGATGGCAACCGGCGGCGGATCAATGGGCGCTGAAAATAAATACGAAAGCACTTTTAAATTTGAAAACTTTGCTAAGCTAATATTTTCCGCGAATAAAATACCTATTGCCAAAGACAATGACGACCTAGCTTATTTTTCAAGATGGATAGTTTTAACTTTTGATAAGAAAATTGAGAAGCCGGACGCTTTAGTTATTGATAAACTTATAACGCCTGAAGAAATGTCGGGGGTATTGAATTGGGCATTTTACGGAATGTATAGACTGATAGAAACTCAAAAATTCTCTTACACTAAAGAGCCATTTGAAATTAAACAAATAATGCAGAGAAGCGGATCATCCATTGCAAACTTTGTTGCAGATTGCCTTACGCAGGCAACCGATAATTGGATAGGGAAAGATGAAATGTATGACGCATTTATTAAATACGTCGGCAAAAACGGAATGAAGGGAACGCTAAAACAGGAATTCGGCAAGGAATTACAAAATTATGCCGGATATATCGCCGACTTTAAACCTAAGGGAGAGGATGGGAAGCAAGTATACGCATGGAGGAATGTAAAATTTATCGGGGAGGAGGAAGAAAATTTAGAAGGTGGGTTTGAAGGTTATGAGAGTTGAAGCAAATGAATCCATCTCAATCTAAAAAGCATAGTATTTTTGAATCCCTTACTAACGTGGCTGTTGGATATTTTGTAGCGTTAGCTTCTCAACTTCTTATCTTTCCCTTATTCGGGATTCATATTCCACTTTCTCAAAATATCGCAATAGGTATGATTTTTACAGTTGTTTCGATATTTAGATCATATATTTTGCGCAGAGTATTTAATTGGATTCATATAAAACAACAAAGATGAGCATTGAACTAAATAAAATTATTTGTGGTGATAGTTTGTCTGTTTTAAAAACCTTCCCTGATGACTTTGTAGATTGTGTGATTACTTCTCCGCCTTATTGGAATTTGCGTGATTACAATGTTGAAGGACAGCTGGGCTTAGAGCCGACCTTTCAAGAATACATACAAAAACTTTGTGATATTTTTGATGAAGTAAAACGGGTGCTTAAAAAAGAAGGAACGGTTTTTGTTAATCTTGGTGATACTTATTCAGGGAACAAAGAAGGAAAAACGGATAATAAAGTTTCCGAATACTTAAAGAAAAATTCTCAAGGAATACATAAAAGGGCAACTATTCAAGAGAAATGCTTATGCCAAATACCTTCGCGGTTTGCTATTGCGATGTGTGAACGTGATTCAGATGATATTTATGAGTTGCAAAAGGATTTTGTGTGTGCTACAATGACTTGTAATAAAACCTATGCCCTACAAAAACCCAGAACAACAAAAAAAATACTTTCGGGAATACGGGAAGAAGTGGAGATTGGCGCATCTCGCACAATATCGCAAAAGGATGGTGGAATGGCGGAAGAAAAATCCAGAGAAAGTAAATCAATACAGCAGGAAGCATTATTGGGCGAATCGGGAGAAAGAAATAATGCGAGTAATGAAGGGAAATGCAAAGTATCATCGCCAACGGAAAATCGAAGCACTGGGGAAGTATGGCGGAAGTCCTCCGAAGTGTGCTTGTTGTGGATGCCCGATTCTCCTTTTTCTAACGATAGACCATATGAACAACGATGGAGCAAAACACCGGAAAGAAATAAAACGATATGGCTCAATTTATCTTTGGCTCAAAAAAATGAATTATCCGAAAGGTTTTCAAGTTTTGTGCATGAATTGCAACTGGGCAAAAGGGAAATTCGGCTTTTGCCCCCACGAGGACGACAGAACCTTTCTTTACGCAAACGAGACATCCCAATAGAACTTTTACCTGTTTTTAAGTTAGTAAAACAAGACCGGTGGATTTTACGCAACACGATTGTCTGGCATAAGAAAAATGCAATGCCTTCTTCGGTTATAGATCGCTTTACAAATAAATATGAGCAAGTTTTCTTTTTCGTGAAAAATAAAAAATACCATTTTGATTTAGATTTAATTAGAATACCTTTTGAAACAAATGAAAAACGACCTGATGGAGTAATAAGAAATCGTGAGTATAAATATGATAGTAAGTTTAATACTATGCAAGCAGAGAAAATGGGATCACCTAGAGCTAGAGTTTCAAGGCAATATAATACTAAAAAGGGAACAAAAACCCGGCAACAAGAAGAGCAAGCCAGAGCTTTCGGGATTACGCCTAATCCCGAAACTGAATATGAGAGAAATCCAAAAGGGAAAAACCCGGGGGATGTTTGGACGCTGACATCCCAACCCTATCCCGAAGCGCACTTTGCAACCTTCCCCCCGAACTTAATAATTCCTATGGTAAAAGCAGGTTGTCCTGAAAAAGGAATTATCCTAGACCCTTTTATGGGAAGCGGAACTGTTGCCGAGGTTGCGAAATATCTCGGCAGGAATTATTTAGGAATTGAGCTTAATGGAGAATATATAAAGCTAGCGGAAAATAGACTAAGACAAGAAATGCTTTTATGAAACTTTATAATCATCAAATTGCATTTTTAAAAAAGAATCCTAAAAAATGTCTTTTGGCTTGGGAGATGGGGACGGGCAAGACGCGCGTGGCTATTGAATGGGTAAAGCAGAATAAATTTAAGCAAGTTGCAATCATCTGCCCGAAGGCGCTCAAAGAAAATTGGAATAGGGAAGCGGAGCGTTGGGAGCTTGAGTCAACACGATATATAGTGTTTTCCAAAGAAGAATTCCGTAAATTATGGGCTAAAATTGCGTGGACAGAGGCAATAATTGTGGATGAGGCGCATTACTTCGCCGGAATCAAGAGTGCAATGACAAAATCGCTAATGCACTTTTTGAAAAAGAATAAAGTAAACAATATCCTATTACTTACTGGAACGCCATATTTAAGCACGCCATTTAATGTTTATGTCTTAGCGCATCACTTGGGATACAAAATCAATTATATGGATTTTAAATTTAAATTTTTTAATTTCGTGCAGATGGGCGCCCGGCTTATCCCGGTAGTAAAGAAGGGGATCGAGGGAGAGATTGCAAAGATCGTCCGGCAGATTGGGGATGTCGTGAAGTTGGAGGATTGTATAGATGTCCCGGAGCAACTTTTTATCGAAGAGGAGTTCGCTTTAACTGCGGAGCAGACAAAAGCAATTAAAGAATTGAGTGAACCAAATCCGCTTACGAAATTTATTAAGGTGCATCAAATTACCCAAGGCGCATTGTTGGGCGGAGAATATGCCAAAGACACATTTTATCCTTCCAATAAGCTCGAGCGCTTGCGAGAATTGGCGGAAGAGCATAAGAAGATCGCCATCGTTTGCCGGTATAATTTGCAAATTGACTATATTTCGACGCATTTAAATGCGATTAGACGCGTTCTAATTATCCGAGGCGATGTAGAGGACAGGGATTCAGTCATCCGCGAGGCGGAAAAATTAGACGAGTGTATTATATTGATACAAGGCGAATGTTGCGAGGGTTATGAGCTTCCAAGTTTTGGACTTATTATTTTTGCTTCATTATCATTTAGTTATAAATCCTATGTGCAGATGTGTGGGCGGTTTCTCCGAATTAATAAACCAAAAAAAAATGTTTATTTGCATTTGATAGGCGGGGAAATTGATAGAGAAGTTTTCAAGGCAATGAAAAGAAAAGAAGATTTTAGTATGGAAATTTATGCAAGAAAATGAAAGAGCGTGATATAACTACCCGCATAATGCACTGGCTTCGGGCCCGACACAAAATGACCGGCGCTTTTGAAATTAAGATAACGCATGGCAAGTCTTTACCCTTTTCTGCCCTAGCCCCTCATCAAGCGGATGCCCTTAGAATCGCTAATAATGGCGTATTTTGCCACAAGATAGCGGATATGGGGTATTTTAACCCTTTCGACGCTTTCTGCCTTGTAAGCGTGCCTGCGTTCGTTGTGGTGATGTTCTATAAGCGAGGCCAGAAGGAATTTTTTATGATACCTATCAAAAATTGGATTTCGGAGGAATTAGAGTGTAAACGAAAATCACTAACGCCCGAGAGAGCGGCAGTGATTGGAATCCGTTGCGAGCTTTAATTAAATTCGTTCACCATATTTTTCTTCTTCACGCAGGCGATCTTTAAGCGCATCGTAGTACGCGTTAACTACAACAGTTAAAGTTGCCGATAGAGAAGTATATCCCAAATGGTCGCGGATGTTGCGCAGCTTATCTTGCGTTTTATCCGACATGGAGAATGAGCGGGTGGGAGTTTTAGTTTTAATCATTTTGTTTTGCTATCTGTTTAAATTTTTCAAGTATTGTTTTGAGTTGTTTTATTTGCCCTTCGACTTTTTCAATGTCCGATAATTTATGTTCTATCTCGGAGGCGAGGAGACGGACCTCTCCGCCTTCCCATTTTGAGTTGAGCTCGATATTGTCTGCTTCTAACGCCCTATAAGCCAAGCCAAGACCATTTTTTAGATTTGATGATTCCATAATTTTATTTTGAGCCAAATTACTTTGTAATTCGGCTATAAGTTAGCTGATAACCGCCGCGCTCAAGTCCGGCCAAGAATTCTATCATCTCAAGGAATGAGCGCGTGTTCATAGGGCGCGTGGCGATTGGAAAGCCCATAGAAAAAAGAATATAATTATCTTTAATTGATTTTAGCTCGACTATTTTGGGAGGAGTCCTGCCTGCCGGTAGGCAAGGTTTGTTATTTATTAGTTTTATGTGCATAGTTTTAGATTAGCGGTAATAAGATAGTGAATAATACGAACGCAAGGGCAAAAATGACGAGCCATTTTGCCGTTTCTTTAAATCCGTGTTTCAAGTCTATAAAAAGACCCGATATATCCGATACAAACCAGCGCAATTTTCTTTTTAACATAATTATAAGTTAGTTGATAATTTAAATTCGACCATAGCCGAGCGGAGGGAGGACAATAGTTAAGCAATCAAAATGCTTGCGCATTTCGCTTAAAAATTAAACCCTCCGCCCAGCGAGGAGAATACAAAGCGTGATAATTCGACTTATCTAAGGGCGGTTATCTTTTATTTACTAAGTCTTCTAAGTAGTTATTGACGTTTGAATGAAATATCTCACAAGGATTTATCTCATCTATGGCGTTATAAGTTTCCGCATCTATTTTGTCCGCCATCTCAAACTTATATCCGCCGTCATAATTTTTATCAAACCACTCTTTGAGTAGTTTCTTTTGTTTTGATGTTAAGTTTCTCATATAATTTCAACCCTATAATCTTTTAAATTATTGTAATCAAAGACTGTTTTTAATTCATATATATCTACGCTTGCATTGCCGTTTTCTTTAATTCCATACTCTCCCAAATAAACAATATCTCTAAAATAGTTATTTAGTTCTTCATCGCTTGCATTTAAATCATAAGCGAAAGTAAAGAAGTTATATTCGCTGTCATCATTATAAATAGCAAGATAAAGAGATTTTGTTTTTAGGTTTATTTTTTCTTTAAGCATATTTTTATTGCTATTGCCCTTTTGCTTTGTATTCTCTTCGCTGGGTATCTCTAGTGCTTATGTCCTCCGAGCATAATTGGCTCTAATAATTTAATTATTAATGGCTCTTATGCTTTTGCGTTACGAAACTCGCCCAAGTTGCCTTTAGGATTTATTCCGCACGCTTTCATGAATACAAACCAGTTGAATTTGGGGCTTCTGGCCTGTAACTCGTCCGCCATTCTCCAGCTCAATACTTCCAAACTGGCTTGTGCGGTTTTTGTATCATTCCCCTCGCGCTCTATTTCAAGCTCCCTGGTATAGGCTTGTTTTATTACGCTTGCGATTAACTCATAATCTTTTTTAGTCATGTTATTTAGTTTCTTTGCAGTTTTTACAGTTTCGGCCTTTCAAGATAGGTTTCAAACTTGCATCTTCAGATGCAAAACCCTCGGCTCCACAGTTAGGACAATTGAGAAACATCTCTAATTTCCCGTTGTCGTTTTCCATAGCGACGTTTAAATCCTCATCCACCAGAAAAACATTTCCGCTATTTGGATTAAACTCTACAGCTACACCGTCCGATAGATTATTTTCCCCTTCCCAGTCGGTATATTTGCCGTTTGAATACTTTTTAAGTAAATCTCCGGCCATATCCATTTCACGATAACCAAATTTAGATAAATCTCTTGTGTTCATTTGTTTATTTGTTTATGCCAGCCGAAACTCGATAAGTTTCGTCTATACTCAGAAGGCATAAACACTAGAGATATTTAATTGTCAATGTTCTGGCCTTGATCTGATTATCTCCAGTGTAAGGGAGTTGTTATTTATTGTCAATCGTTGTTAGTAATAAAAGATGGGGATAAATCAAAAATAAGAGCTTTTTAAGGAGAGTTATAATATAAATAAGAGCTTTTGTCAATAGAATATCTGGAATAGCTAAGCTGATAAGAAACCTCTTTAATATAATTATTATATAATAACATATTATTATATATATGTATATACTATATTTTCTAAAGGTAAGTTATATGCTTAGATATTTTGGATATATTATAGTAATTATAAAGATTATATGTTATAATATAAGATTAGATAATAAAAATGATAATAAGTCAATAAATGATGTAGGTATTGCTTCTTATTGGTAAGTGTAGTGAAATGAAATATAATATTATGCCTTCTCAACTACAAGAAAGACTAGCGGACAATATAGTTAAAAATTCTCTAAATAAACATCCTGTATCAAAAAGGAAGCTCGTTATGATGAGTGGGTATTTGCAAAGTAATGCAGATGGAAAGGCAACTGAAATTGTAGCAAGTAAAGGAGTTAAGGAGGTTTTGAAGAGAAAATACGACATAGACGAAACACAAGTTAGATCAAGGCTTGGCGAAATCCTTGCAAGGCCCCTCAAAGTAGTGGAAACTGACCACATTTTGCGTGCAGTAGAGAATACAGCTCGTATTCTTGGCATGAACGCGCCGGATAAGCATATAGTTTTGTCTGGGGACCTCACGACTTTACTAAGGGAGATTAAAAAAGAAAAGCAGGAAGCTGTCAATGACATAGAAAGTAAAGAAGTCAAGAGTGAATAAGTCCTTATATATAAGGGTCAAATGAGCATGTCGCACATTAAATGATGTGCGCGCAGAGAAAACCTTTATTTTTCAAAGCGAGGGGGGGTAGCCCCCAAAAATGATACCCCGTATCAATTCATATATGACTAATTAAAAATTTTTTAGGATTTAATAAAAAATTTTTATATATTTTTAAAAAATTTTTATGTCACGTTGCCAAAATTGTTCTCGTAAATCAGATTCCTATGTTTGTAAAAAATGTTTAGAATTAAAGAAACTCATTTTAAGACGAAATTTAAAAAATTTCGGCTATGACAAAGAAAGAAGAATTAGAACAAAGAGAAGCGCTTAAAGAAGTTCTGCGTCGTTGTCAGGAATCTCCTCTTTTTTTTATTGAACGTGCTTTTAATTTAATTCCGCAGGAATTAAATTGCCAAAAGGGGCACGATCATAATTTTAAATCTTGTTATTCCCTTTTTGAAAAAGATAAAAATATCACATGGCAACAAGCGCAAGTATTACAAGCTCTAGCTGATGGCAAGGCGGGACGCTCTTCCCGGCGTATTTCAGTTGCCAGTGGCAACAATATAGGGAAATCAACTATAGCGGCATGGGCGACTCTTTGGTTTTTACTTTGCCATGAGCAGGCACAGGTATCGGTAACTTCTCCGTCTCAATCACAGCTCTATGATGTCCTCTGGAAAGAATGTAAGTTGTGGTTGGATAAGATGCCTCTAGGCCTCCGTGCCTTCTATGACTGGCAACAAACACATATTCGGATGACACCAAGCCCAAATACTTGGTTCGCCCGTGCGGCGACGGCGCGGAAAGAAACACCGGAGGCATTTTCAGGAATTCACGGAGAAAATGTTTTGCTCGTGGCAGAGGAAGCAAGCGCTATTGATGACGCGATTTACAGCACTGCGGAAGGAACGCTTGCTTCAGAGAATAGTCTAGTTCTCCTCATTTCAAACTATACCCGCGCGGAAGGATATTTTCATGATACTTTCACTAAAAATCGCGCCTACTGGAAAAATTTTACATTCTCATCCGCAGAGTCTCCGCTTGTCCCACAGAGCTTTCTTGATATAAAGGCGGCGGAAGGATTGGACTCGGATGCGTATAGGGTGTTCGTCTTGGGACTTCCTCCGCATGCGGAAGGAATGGATGAACAGGGCTTTATTCCACTTATTCAGCAAGGCGACCTGCGAATAGTTCCGGATGAAGGGAAGATGCCGGAGAACGCAAAGATGGGAGTTGATGTTGGAGGAGAAGGAAAAAACGAAACGGTGTGGGGAATACGAGACCAGTTTAGGGCGCGAATTATTGCCAGAGAACCTTTCTCTACGCCTAAGTCGGTGGCGGAAAAAACGATAACTCTCATGTCGCATTATGGAATAATGGACGGCAAAATATATATTGATAATTTTGGCGTGGGCGCGAATGTGGCGCAGGAGCTTGCGCTATCCCCTAAGCGCCTTAGGGTTCAGGCAGTAAATGTTGGGCAGGAGGCGATGGATAAGAAAAGCTATATAAATCTTCGGGCGGAGGCATATATGCGTTTCCGCAATTGGTTGCGCTCAGGAGGGGAACTTATGCGAAATGAAGATTGGAAACAGTTACTCTCTATTCGCTACAAGGTGGAGACTTCGGGTAAATATAGGATAATGTCGAAGCTGGAAATGGCTAAAAGAGGGATAAAGTCACCTGATGCGGGGGATGCCTTGATGCTTACATTTCTTGACCCGGAAGGGTCCCGCCGCTTTGGGCTTCCGTTATCGGACGCGGAGAAGGAAGATAGGATATTTAAAGAGCACATGCGATTAAAGAAATTATCCACTTTTAATAAACCGTCATTTCTGCGAAGATAGATTATGAATATATCTATCGAAGACAAAAAACAGTTGCAACAAATAATGGGATATCCTGTGGAGGAAGTATTGGATAAGACTCTTTGGAGGGGGGTGGAGGCTATGATGAAAAGAAATATATGCCTTTACACGATCAGACTTTATCTGATGATTAGAAATAGATAAATTATGAAAGAATCACCAATTATTCTTACTCCCGAACAGAAAACTGAATTTTTAAAAAAGAAACAGAAGGAGTTTATGAACTATGTCCAGAAGGCTGAAGCAGTTACGGGTATGGGTATTCGTCCAGTTGTCGAATATACGCCGTTTGGGGTAATCCCTAAAATAGTTATTGTGCCATTAGAAAAAAAAGATGACACTAAAAGCCCTCCGAAATCAAGCGATAATTAGTTACGAAGAGCCGGAAGATTACGCGGAGGGGAAAAGCGGAATAACGCTTCCTTCGCAGGTTATGCTTAGGCGTTTTTTAAGAGGCCGCAGCCAAAAAGTTCTTGATAATCCGCCGGATATTGTTCGGTTGGGAACGGTTGTTTCTTCGGAAGCAATCCCTACAGGAACAAGAATTTACTTTAATAAACATGACGGGCGCGAATTTAAGCACGAAGATAAAATATATTACGCAATTCCTGAGAAATGGATATTAGGATATGAGTTATCCACTTAGAGTTTTTCTAAAATCTTTTTTTGTGATATTGATTAAGTATGCAGTCTAAACTCCCTAAGCCTAAAAAGAGAAAAACTAAGCCAAGCTACTGACGTGTTCAAAGTTTGGCTTTTTTCATGGACGACGAGGCTGATGCTGAAAATGGTTGACTTGCCTCCGGTGGAAGAAAGGGAACAGAGGATGGATGACTGGCTTGCGGGAGCGTGGATGACTCCGGGATTTAGAAGCTATGTCGCTTACCGGAAAGAAGAATTGAAAAAAGAGTTGGCTTCAGGGATTGGGGGGCATCCGGAACCGAGAGTGGCGTATCTTATCCGCTTCGGACAGCAGTATGAAGCACTCGCGCTAGGCACATTTGCCAAGCTGGCGTGGGAGCGTAAAGAGAGGCAAAAGAGAATTTCGCTGGCAAAGGAACAACCTTTGCCCACGAGAGAACGGCAACAGGGACCCCAGCCTGTTAAGTAGGGAGAATTACTGGCTTACCCACCACGAGAAAATGGAGAATGAAACAAACCCGGAAGTCATACCGGCGATACCAAACGAAGACGCAAGCGGAGATCCGTTAGATAAATTATTTAGCGAGAGTCCGGAGAAGGTCTTAGAGGAAGCGAAAAAATTTCGTGGGATAGCCCATCGTTTAGGCGAGAAGCCGCCCAAAGAAATTATCAAGGAAGTCCCTGTGATTGTGGAGAAACCAAAAGAATCTCCATATCTCACTAAAGAGGATTTTTATCGCTCGAACACTAAGAAGGCAAGGGTTTTGCTCGACCAGGAGGTTCAGGACAACTTCGATGAGATTGCAAAACTTGCAGTTTCCAGAAGGGGTCAGGAAACTCCGGAAGATATAGCGGAAGATTATAAAGACGCATTCGTCGTCTGGAAATTCCGCAAAGGAGACTCGAAAGAGAATCCCGCGGCAGACCTCGCTACGACAGGTGTTCGTTCTCCGTCCGGAGGTGCTCCGAAAGAAGCGCCGAAGAAGGAAGAGGAAGACCCTCGTTTCCGAATACCAACTCCACCTACGGAGTGGTATCCTAAACCCTCAAAATAGTTTTTCATACAATTTATCTCCGCATTTATTAGATTAATAACTAATCAAATGCCATTTTTACCTTATAATTTCGATGAAGGAAGGGTTGTTTTGTTGCAAGTCGCAGCTACTACTTTCACAAAAGGCGATGCTTGCGTGCATGATGGCTCGGGGCAGATGGTCAAAGCTACAGCGGGAAATGGAGCGGGATTAATGTATGTTATTGCTGAAACCGTTTCAACAACCGCGACTGCCGGAGACCTTCACGCTTTTTGGGATGCGGGTCCAAGTATGGAGTTCGTTGCAAATACTACGGCAGATCCTACTCAAGCGCAGTGCGGAACTTTTGTTGACCTTGTGACTAACGCGGGGACATTGGACACGGCAGCTTCAACTGACGATCTTTTCTTTGTATCGAGAATTGACGGAGCGCTTGCTGACAGAAAAGTGATTGGTCACTTTACTCCTTACGCTCCAGCCGTTGAATAAACGGAATCTATTATTAACTAATTAACTTAAATGCCATTAACTACTACAGATTATCCCAAACTCACCCAGAAACTGAACGAGGTTTTCAATGAATCAGCCTCGTCTGCTATGGAGGAGTGGATTGGGAGACAAATCTTTGATGTCATTGACACAGACTGGAAAATCTATGACTACCTTTCATTGCATGGGGTAGGTGGATTTGCCAGGGTTGCTGAAGGTGGAGAGTTGCCGACTGTATCTTCCGTTGAGGGAGATTCGGCTGCTTGGACACAGAAACGCTACGGGGACAAAATCTCTGTCACGAAAGATATGAGAATGTTCGACCGCTACGATCAGATGACGGAGGCGGTGTCTTCCGGCGTTGATGAAGCGTTTCACCTCGTTGACCAGTCAATGGCTGACGTTCTTACGAACGGTTTTAGCGGAACAACTTATACGGATGTATTCGGCGACACCGTTGCTAATACTGCGGTTGATGGGGTTGTTCTCTTCTCGGCTTCACACACAAATAACCTCAATTCGACAACTTACAGGAACTTGATTAGAAATGCCGCAGGGACGGCGAACCCGGCTCTCGATAGAGACCCGATTGTAAAGGCTCGCTCGGACGCGCGGACATTCAAAGATCCGAACGGTATCAACAGGCCGACAATGCTCGATACTCTCATTGTATCAGCGGCGAATGAGGACTTGGCCGAAAGGCTAGTTTACTCGCAAGGCGTTGCAGGAACTCCGAACGTGGACATCAACCCAATTAAGGGCAAGATTAAAAATATAATCGTTTGGTCTAAATTGGACACTCGTTCAGATGGAACAAATACTTCTGCTTATTGGTTTATGTCTGATTCAAGAAAAGTAAAGAAATCTTTGAAAGCTCCATTTGCCCAGAAACCAAAAATGCAGGCGGCCGAACAGGTTACTGAAACCCAAAACTGGCTTTATCCGATTGACGCTTACTACGTTATTGGGATTGGTTACGTTCCTTTTGTCTGGGGTTCGACAGGAGCTAACTAAAGCTAGTTCTATTATCAGCTAACCGCTAAATCAATGCTTAATTACGCAAATCTAGTTGGGCAAGGAAGAGCAAAAGACATCGGCATCCCCTGGACTCCAGAGGAAAACGAACTTCTGCATTTAATTGTTCAAGAGCGCGGTATGGCTCGCGTGACAGTGGCGGATTATTTAAGGATGGGCGACATTGAATCTTTAGAAGATTTTGATGCAGTCATCAAAAAAGGAATAATTCCGCAAACACGTGAAGAGCTTGAAAAAGAAGCAAAAGCAAAGGGAGTGAACTTTGATGAGGGAACTCCTGACACAGTGCTTGCGAAGCACGTTGGTAAGGCGAAAGAAAAAAAGAAACCAAAATGAATTACTTAAAACAAAATCATCTTGCGTTGCTTATAATTGCCTACTTGATTGCCGCCCCATTTTTAATGGGAAAGGAAGTGAAACTTCCTGATCTTGGAGCGTCAAATGCTCTTACCACCATTACGAATAGGTGGCGCTTCAGCACCGAAGGAAGTCAGTTTTCCAGGATTCTTCATGGAACTTGCAATCTCACGATAAATTCCGGTTATCTAAGCACTACGAATGCGTCAAATACGATGCAGGCGACCTGTGCGGTAACTGGAGTTGATTCAGGAGATGTTGTATTTGTTTCTATGCCACGAGCAAGTCTGATAGGGAATCAGGCCGTTCGCGTAGGCTTCTGGGCTATAGCTACGGAAGCAACTTCTACAGACCTCATTGGAGTAACAATTTTCAATGGTTCTGGCGCAGCGACTACATCCTTCCCACTTGCAACGACTTCAGTTCAGTACCTAATCTTCGACACACCGTAATCCTTTCACTTAGTCGCTCGCTCTTGTGAAACGGGCGATTAAGATGAGAGGGTTACAAAAAAATTATTAGTTTAAAAAAATAATAAATGAAAAAAAATAGATTACTCTTTTTCTCTGGCCTAGCCGCTCTTCTCTTTGGCGGACTAGGCCTTTCTGTTGAAGCAAATCCATCTGGGTTCTTTACTAACTGTGCTACTAATACATCAACGTCCACCGTTAGCTTGATGACCGCTGGCACTGCTACCACCACTCTTACTTGTAATCTTGGAGGAGCCGATCAAAGAGCTGTGGAGTCTGCCGTGTTAACGATTTTCTTCAACGCTTCTTCTACCTCCTCTGTTCTTAAGGGGAATCTTGAATACTCAAATAACGGAATCGATTGGTTTGAGAACAACCTTGGAGATCTTACTGATGTTGCGACTACAAGCCCGACTGCTTCAATCGGAGCGGTTAAGGGATTTTCGATGCAGTATGCCTCCTCTTCACAGGGGCAACTTGGGCTGGCTAAACGAAACTATATCTCCAAAATAATGGAGGTCAAAACTCCAACTCGATATATCAGGGTGATTTTCTCTCTACCCGCTGGTTCGGCGAACGGAGGTGTCTGGGCACAGATTATAGGCAAGAAACAAAACTAAGTGATACCAATACTTCGGCATCAAAACAGAGTCTTATCCATAGACAACTCCCCAATCGTTGCTAATGCGGTTGGAGAAACTTATTTGACTGCCGAAGTATCTGCCTCAACGCTAACAGTAAAAAGCATAACTGGTTTTGGAATAAATCAGATTCTTCTCATTGGAGAATTGGGAACGGAGAACGCGGAGATTGTTTTGACTCATGCTTCAACAGCGCCTTCTGGGACAACAATTACGCTTTCAGCTTCTCTTGGACGCACGCATTATGTTGGGGAGAAAGTTAGGATAATTCTCTTTAACCAATTTGAGTTAAGTCGCGCTCCAACGGCTGCGGGGACAAAAACTGTTCTTGTTGTCTCTGGCGGGATGCCTCCCTCTGGACTCGGCACGGGATTGATAGCCATTGATCCGGGGAAAGTGATTCAGTCTTACGAAGATGTTGAATTTACCACGGGTTATTATTTTGCCCGCTATAAGCATTCTGTAGAAACAACTTTTGGAGGATATACCGATGCTCTTATTTACGGAGGTTGGGCGAAAGATACTGTTCAATACATGATTGACGGCGCGCTTCGGAGAATTGGGAGAACTTTATCTGAATTATTTACGGAAGATGACGCGTTCAGGGAAATTAATGAATGTTTAAGATTCATTAAAGGAAAACAAGTTAGGTGGCCGGAACATTCAAGTTTCAATTATGTAGCTGGGCAAACTTCACGCGGAACCCATATTGTTGCTATGCCGACGGACGCATACGACCTTGAAACAAATAGGTCTATTCAGGCGGTGCGCGTAGGAAATAATCCGACTAAATTAATCTATCTTGATTCAGATGCCTTTGACGCGCAGATGGACGATACGGTTTATACGCAGGTTACAACGCAGGCGGTAGCCACCGATACAACGTTAGCAATAGATAATTCGTATGACTTTGAGGATTCCGGCACTGTGCACGTTTACGTATCCGGAACAAAGTATTCCATTACATACACCGGGGTTACCCGTTCTGCAAGCGCCGGAGTCCTCACGGGCATACCAGCTTCAGGGGACGGCTCGATTACAGTTACGATTGCTGTGGATGTTTATGTTTGGCAGAATGAAACGGAAGGAATCCCGAAATATTTTACAGTGCGCAATAGTAATATAGAATTTTGGCCTCTAGCCGATGCTACAGAAGACAATCAGAATATTTTTCTTGATTACGATAAAGTTGCGACTGCAATAGACAGTGATGGCGATACTATAGACTTTCACCGATATGATATGGTTCTTGACTACCTAACTTGGAAGATGTGGACGATTTTAAAAAATGATGGAATTTTGGATATGAATAATAATTATTACATTCAATTTAAGGAAAAATTGAATGATTCAATCCGCACTTCGCGCTCTGGGCAGGTATTTCCGTGGAGACCGAAAATTAATAGGATAAATTACCGAGGAGGGACAGGGTCGTATATTAGCTCTAGCGATAGAAGTGGAAGCAACTAATGGCAAAGATTCCCGAAGGAGTTAAATATGCTGACTTCATGGGCGGACAGGCAAACAACATAAACGTAACACTCGCCCCGAAGAATACGGTTGAATTGGGATTGAATTTCGATTTTGATTACGAGATTGGGGCTGCGACTACCCGACTCGGATTGACTCAAATTGACTCACAACTTGTGAACGACAAATCTATTCTTGGTCTTTTCCAGCACGTTGATCAGGGAGACACAACAAAAAATAAATTATTTGCTTCTATAAATGATGCTACAAATACGAATTCAGATATTTGGGACTTAGACGGAACGCCTGCAATTTCTCTTGCGGACGATACACAGGGGCTTAAAACCTATTGGCTCAATTACGCTGGAGACACAGTTCGCCTTAATGGAACGGATGCTCCGAAAGCCTACAATTCAGCCTCTTGGATAACTACAGGAGGAGTTTTTGACCTTGCTAATATGCCGACAGCATATAAATATCCTAAAGAATTTTTAGACAGAGTTTACCTATGGGGGAATTCTTCTGCTCCTTACACACTGGCGTATTCTGGAATCCTTACTGCGGGCACAGTTTCATGGACTTCAGGCAATGGGACAGTTCAAATCGAACCTGAAGACGGAGGAGGAGAAGGAACAGGACTCGGCAAAGTCCCCGGCTATATCCTTATTTTTAAAAGGCGTTCAATGAAGCGTTGGAATTACAGCTCTGCTTTCCCGGAATCTTTAGTTAATATTGGCGCTTATTCGCAGGAAAGTATTGTTGAAGGGGGAGGGCTTTGCGCTTTTTATTCAGATTCAAATGAGGACGCAAAGGGATTTTATGTAACGAACGGCGGACGACCGCAGTGCATTTCAAAAGATAATAATCGTCCGATTACAAAATGGGTCAATGCGATTGGCGCTACAGCAAATGTCGCTGGATATGCTACTGACAGGGTTTTTGGATGGAGCGTTGGAGATTTAACAGTCGATGGGGAATCTTTTACAAATGTCGTGCTGCGTTATAACCGAATTTTAAATCAATGGAGCGTTAGAAGTTATCCAACGGAACTTAAAGTTTTCGCGCACTACGTCGCTTCAAAAGTTGGGCAGATTATCGTTGGGGATGATGATGGGAATGTTTGGGAGTATGACAAAACAGGAAAATATCAAGACGGCTCAACGGACATCCTCTACAGGCTTCGCACCCAGCACGATACTTTTAGCTACAACCAAATTAAATCAATGACGGATAGAGTCATTGTTAGGGGCAAGAATCTTGCTGGTGCAGTCGTTTCTATAATTAAAAATGAAGATATTGATACCACTGACCCAGTTGGAGGAGGTGCTTTATCAATCTGGAATAAAATTCTCGGCTGGATAGGAGTAAGTAAAAAAATTGAAGCAACAACAATGTCAGTTGAAATTAAAGGAACCGGAATGAATTCGGATCGAGTCCACGTTCGAGAGATTGAATTACCCGGAATAGAAGTTTTACAAAATTATAATGGCTAAACTTGCCTACAACATAGATGACGTATTAGGAAACCCAATGGCAAGAGTTATGGAAGAACCGATTCCTTCTTTTGACGATACTTTTTATTCTGCTGTTGGCCCCGCCTCCCTTGATTCCGGCCAGCTCTTATCAAACATAGAACAGAAATCTGGGACGCTTTGGAATGGGAAGACTACTTTTGCAAACACAGTCGCCGGTTATCGCTTAGGGGTTGATTCTTCAGACGGGCTTCTTAAATTTTATATCGGAGATGCAACGAATTATCTAAACTGGACGGGAACGGCGCTGACTATTGCGGGGTCTCTTTCCGCGACTTCAGGGACTATTGGAGGATGGTCTATAAATTCCACTTCTATTTACACAGGAACAGAAGATTTTTCTGGATATACCGCAAACGCTGGGGACATCACGATTTATTCTAATGGAACGGATGCAAGTATCCACGCAAAAAATTGGTTTATAGATACTGCCGGAGTTCTTAACTGCACTGCGGCAGTTATTTCCGGGGCGATTACTACCACTGCGAGTTCTGTTTTAGACGGACAGTATCTTTCCGCTTTGAGCGTAGGCAATGCCGCGATAAATGATTTAGCTGTTACTAAACTTACTGCAGGCACTATTTCTTCAAAATCTATTGTTTTAGCTATTGCGGCAGGAACTGGTGACGTTGAAATTCGTTCTGGAATTGCCGCAGGAGATTTTGCAAACACCGGAGCCGCGTCAGGCTTTATCATTGGCCTTGACGATAGCGATTCTGATAAAGCAAAATTTTACTTCGGCAGTTCTACTAATTATGTTAAATATGATGGGACAACTACAACTTTCAAAGGCGCGGTTACAATAGATTCTGGCTCTGGAATTGCAAATCTTTCTGATGCAGGGGCGCTCGCGACGGAAGATAGTGTAACTTCTTCGCTTGCTAACCTCGCTCTTAGAGGCTGGATACAAACTTCCGCATTTACTGTAACTGATTTAAATACGATTGCTTGGGGCACTGGAACATTTACGGCTTCAGATGGGACATCTTATTCCATCTCCGCTGGAAACACAGGCAACATGTCAGCTAAGACTTATGTTTATTTGGACATTGCAGTATCCACAACTGCTTATCAAGTAACTACGACAGCGACAACGGCAATCGGCAATGGCAAAGTTCTTATTGCAATTTGTCAAAATGGGGCAACGGAAGCAGTTTTTATGCTTCTTAATAATAATTCTTACAACATTGATGCGGCGAATATCGTAGCGGGTTCAATAACTGCAAATGAGATAGCCGCTACGACAATCACTTCAGATAAACTTTCCGTCTCCCAACTCTCCGCCATCGCTGCTGATCTCGGCACGATCACCGCTGGAACAGTTACAGGCGCAACGCTACGCACTTCGGTTTCCAACCCAAAATTTAATATAACTTCAACAGCTTTTCAGGGCATTGAGACCGGAGGTAATGTTGTCTTTGAAGTTGTCATTGACGGCGCAAACGCAGGCGACGTGATAATGGGTGATGACGCTACCGGTTCTTATGCTATGTGGGACGATTCAGCAGGAACTTTCCAGGTCTTTGCGGACAATATTCCCGTCTCAATTATTGGAACTTTTGGAGGAGATGGTTCGGACGGTGCACTTACGATTACTTCTGGCACAACAACTGTTTCTGCGGCGGGAGCGCAAGTTTTTTTGAGAAATTATACTTCTGTATCTATAACGAGCACCGCAACTTTAACTTTTTCAAACCCCCATGCCTCGGGAACTATTTTTATAGTGAAATCTCAAGGCGCCGTGGTTCTCACCGCAACTACCCCTATAGATGTGTCAGCTCTTGGGGGTACTTCTGGAACGGGTGGGGCAGGTGGGTTGGGTGGTTCTAACGGAGCGACAGGTACTGATGGAACAAACGGAAGCGGAATTTTTGATGAATTAACAACCCACGATGGCGTTGGCGGTGCGGGCGGCGGAGGTGCCGGAGGAACTGGAGGTGTAGTTTTGTCTACCATTTCTGTCTATTTACGAAACGCTGTCGCTTTATCAAGAAGAATGACAATCTTCGCATGTGGTTCCGGAGGAGGAGGCGGAGGCGGTGGAGAAAGCACCTCATCTATTAACGCATGGGATGGAGGAGCGGGGGGACGAGGCGGAGGGGCTATGTTAATTGAATGTCGTGGAGATTTGAATTTTACGGGCACTATAAATGCTTCCGGGGCGAATGGTTCTGATGGAGAGGATAGTATTGGGGGATCAGGCGAATCCAATGCCGGTGGTGGAGGCGGTGGCGGAGGCGCTGGGGGAATGGTTGCTATTTTGTATGCAACAGCAACAGCGACTTCTGGGACTATAAATACGGCGGGTGGAGCTGGTGGTGCTGGAGGAGATGGTGATTCAAATGGGGGAGGCTCTGCAACAGAGGTACAGGGTGGCTCCGGAGGTGGTGGAGGAGGTGGGACTGGAGGCAATGGAGCTGCTGGGGGGACAGGTTCAGCTAACGAAGCTGATGCAGGAGATGCGGGTGGCGCTGGAAGCAATGAAAGAAGCGGCGGCGGAGGAGGCGGAGGCAGTTCGAGACGTGGCAATTCTGCCGGAACTACATCTGGTGGTGCGGCAGGTTCGGCAGGTTCTTCTGAAAATGTTTATGTGGCTCAAAATAACGTGTTCGCTTAAATGAAAAACTACGACGAAACAATCGAAATAAAATGCCGATTTTGCGGAACTATCTGCGGAAAGTTTGAAAGATTTTTCTATCAGAAACCTTTAGTTACAGAAGATATCCGTTGCGATAATGATACTCTTCTCTACGGCACGTTCAAAGAAATGGAAATTAAAGCCACACAAGATTTGCAGATGTCCTATAATGAATTTAAGGATTTAATGGTAAAATGCGAGTATAAGAAGCCACTTTTCAAAAAGGAATTTTCCAAAATTAAAACGGAAAAAATGGAAGGATTTACAGATTTAACAAAAGGTGAGCAAAGGGAAATTATTAGTAGGTTAGAAGATTTTTAATATGGATCCAGAATTTTTATATTTCGAGGACAAGGCAAACGGCGGTTACTACACCGTAGAAAAATCTTTTTATGCAACAAACAAAGAGGCCATTGATTCTTATCAGTCTTCGCAGGGGCGTAATTTTGTGCAACTTGACGCTCCTCCTCCGGGAGTAACTCTACAGCAACTTGACGCTCCCGGTCTTACGGCTGGTTTCAAAATGCCGACTGAAGGCAGAGGAGCCATTGACCCAAACGCTCCGTCGCAATTCATTACCGCAGGGACTTTTGATCCGACTTATGGTTTAACTCCTGTTGAAGGAGGATTTGCCGCCCCCGCCGGAACTCCTGCGCCAACTACTACAACAGGCACTTCAATTCTCCCCGCAGGCGTGAATTCTTTGACTCCAAATCCTGTTGACTCGCAAACCGCCCAGCAGATAGCAAATACTCAAACCCAACAGGATACAGATTTGAATGAAATTCTTGCGAATTCAGGGCTAGATGCCGACCAACAAGAAATGATTAGACAACTTTACGGAGTTATATCAACTCAAGACCAAGCGCTTGCGGCGAAATTTAAATTAGCTTTTGAACAGGCGGCAGCAATGGGAGACCCCTATTGGAAATCACAAATAAGGTTGGTGGCGGATGAACTTCAAAGAGGATTTGTTTCTTTGGAACAGGATTTACAATTTAAAGAAACACAATTAAGGAATAGAATGACAGATTTGCAATCTGATTTGGAAGCAACGAAAGATTTTCTATCTCTTGAGCAATCTTCCCAACTTACTGACCTTGAACGCCAATATAAACAAACTCTTGCTAATACTCAGAACGATTTAGCGGCCAGAGGATTTACGCAATCTACGGAACGAATGAATAAAGAACAGCTTTTGAGCGATACAACAGGAAGTATGCGTGAATCAATTACTCGAAGGATCGGAGAACAAGTTAGACGCGCGGAAACGGGAGCTACAACAGGAGTCCGTGACATTAATTCTGAAATTGTAAGGTTGCAAGAATTGGCAGAACAGGGAAAATTAGATTTATTTCGTGCTGCAGAGCAAAAATTAGGTAGTTCTAATCTCCCTACTCTTCCCGGTGCCCCCGCTGCCTTAGGCCAAATATATGGTGAGATCCCTTCGAGCCAGTTGCAAGATGTCGTAAGTGCAAGCACTTCTTTAATCTTTTAATAATATGAAATTTCAAAAACAACAAACTCCATGGAATAAAGGTAAAAAACTTCATTACCCCATTTGGAATAAAGGGAAGAAAGGTATTCATCTTTCTCCCGATACAGAATTTAAAAAAGGGTCTCGGGGTTTTACCGGAAAACATTCTGAAGAATCTAAATTAAAAATGAGTTTAGCTTCAAAAGGAAGGATAATGTCAGACGAATCTCGTAAAAAAATAAGTTTAGCGTTAAAGGGCAAAACGCCAAAGAATATTGTAGCAGGTTGGAATAAAGGAATGAAAATGCCACCTATGTCTGAAGAGACAAGACTAAAATATAGTCTTGTTCAGAAAGAGAGGGTAAAATTGGGATTAAATAATCTCCTTAATGGGGATGGTGCAAAAGGATGGAATAAGGGGATTAAGTTACCGCAAATTACCGGAGATAAACATTGGAATTGGCAAGGTGGTATTTCTCCTGAACGACAAAAATATATGAGAACACTTGAATATAAAAGCTGGAGAGATGATATTTTCAAAAAAAATGATTATAGTTGTCAGTTTTGCAAAAAGCGTGGGGAGAGAATTGAAGCTGATCACATTAAACCTTTTGCATGGTTCTCTGATTTACGTTTTGACGTTTCTAATGGCCAAACGCTTTGTGTTGATTGTCATAAATGGAAAACGAGTATGGATATGAAAATTTTCACAGGGCGTGTTCCAGAATTAAATATTATTTATCAATAACAATTACATGGCAACATTTTATGTAAAACTAGGCGGAACAGGAGAACAGATTACTACAATATCTCCGGGAACCATTGACCCAGGAGCTACTTACATTCAATCTGGCACAGGGGCGCAGTTTTCTGGAGCAACAATTTTAGGTTCGGCAGGGAATCAGCAAGTTACTCCTCCGCCTACAACGGCTCCTACGGCGTCCTCTCCTGCCACCCCAACTCTCCCGGCATATACCCCACCCGCGCTTCCGGAATTGCCTCCTCTGCCTTCTTATACAGAACCTGGAGCAAAGCCGACATATACTCCCCCAAAATCAAATCTTGCCCAATTTTCTATGATTATGGGACAGGCAACAGACCTTGCCCGTAAGAAATTTATGGATTTGGCAAATACTCAAGCACTTACAAATATTCCTTTCGGAGCATTGCCAGCAACAAGTTTTGCTCAATTAGTTGGTAATCTAGGGAAAATCCAGCAATCAACAACCATGCCTTTAATTGAGCAGACTCTCGCCTTTGCAAGAGAGGATTTTGAAAATACTCTTGAAGCATACAAAATAAATTTCCAGTTGGACGTTGATGAATATAATTATCTTCGAGACCGCAAAGACCAGATTTTAGACCTTGCATTTAAGAGGAAAGAAAATTTGGCTCTTCTTGGCTACGACCAGCAAGTTGATATTGCAAAATTAACTTATCAGGATAAAAAAGCCTTGGTCCTGTTGGAATATGATAAACAGCTTGATGCTTACGATAAGCAGTTAGCATTAGACAATCAGAAAAAACAAAATATTCTTGGCTATCAGGAGGCGGCATTGAAAGCAGGCGCAACCCCAGCACAGATGGCCACTATCGGTTCTGCGACAACTGAAGAAGAAGCCTTAAAACTTATGGCTCCACTGTATGCTAAGGCTGGAGAAAACTTGCAATCTACTAATGTCAGAACTGATCCTAATACTGGAATAGAATACTGGGATCTTTTGTATGTAAATACAATCACTGGGAAAACAAGAGTTGAGAGTATTTTGAAAGGGCAAGGGGTAGTGCCGAGTGGTTCTGCGCCAAAACTTACACCTTCAGAGGGATTTTTTGACGCTAAAATTGAAAGTGATGCAAGGGAGGATGCAAATACTTTGCTCACACAGGGGAAAACCCCAGAAGAAGCATATCAACAATTACGACTTATATATAGTCCGCAAGAAATTTCTGATGATGCGTTAAAGAAATTAGTGGGGATAACAGAAAATACAGAAACGGCTGAAGGACAACCTGCAGAAGGAAGCACGGCTCAAGAAGCCGCGAATAGCTGGCTAAAAGAGGCTTTTTACGGTGTAGGTTCGGTGGCAGGTTCTATTTTTAAAGCTATGCAATAATAATGGGAAGATTATCAACTACAACTAGCAGGGGAAGATTAAGTTCGGGGTTAGATTTATCTTCGATTGAAGGTTTAGCCAGTTTTGCCAAATCAAGAGGGTTTGAAGAGGAGGCAAAGAAAGCGTTAGAGCCTCCAAAACTTTCTTTTTTACAAAGAATAGGAAGAGTTTTAACTTCATTTGAAACTGGCAATGCTCTTTATCAAAAGCGATATGAGCAAAAATCTTTTGGCAGAGAATATCTTTCTGACATAGGAAAAGACATAAAAGCTGGAATTACTGGACACGAAACTCGACTTACCCCTAAAAAAACCTTTAAAGATATTTTAGTTAAAGAAGGAATGAAAGATAGACCGGGTAAACTTGATGCTGTTGATGTTGTTGGATTGGCTGGAGATATTATTTTTGATCCAACTACATTTTTTGGGGGATACGCAGGACGAGGGATAGCAAAAGGAGTTGGAAAAACTGTAAAGCTGGCAGAAAAAGCTCCGCTTATTGGCAAGACAGTTACGGCTGGGCGCGAAGGGGTTGAAGGACTTTTTAAGCCATTCGCAAAGATTGAAAAACTTGGAGAGAAAGGAACGCAGTATCGCGCCAATTTTGAAAAGTATGTTAAGGGTACGCGCTCAGAGATGGATGATTTTCTTAGTGAGGTTGCGACTAAGGCTAAGGGCGTTAAGCAAATAAAGGGAGCAGGGAAAACTATAGGAGAAGCAGTCGAGACTGGAACAAAGACAGGCAATAATCTTTTAGATGAGGCTATGGATTCTTTGGTTTCTACTCAAAGCAAATTTAAACAGGCAGAAATTACTAGAGGAATATTGGAGCACGAACTTCCTGATTATATGCACCATATGCTAACTACTGAAGCTCAAGACTTTATGTCTAAGGGGGGAGACTTAGCGCAATTTGTTAAACCTATTAGGGTAAAATTAGGAGCGGCGAAAGAAAGAAAAATTGGAGGTATCGTTACTGAAATAAATAAAGAATATCAAAAGAAACTAGGCTTCAATCTTTTTGAAGAGGATGCTTTTACTGCGTTTTCAAAACGAGGAATAGACTCTATTAAAGCTATCAACACTCACGATTTTCTTGAAAGAGCAGGAACGCAATTTGGACAGAAAGTAGAAAAAGATTTCATTGATGAAGCTGGCGTTAGATGGATTGAAACTGGAGCAAAGCAATTAAAAGGAATTCGCGTTCCAGAGGCCATTGCCAGACACATAGACGAAACACAAAAGTTTTTAACAAATGACGAAGCTACTAATGGATTCCTGCGGGTTTATGATAAGCTCAATAATTTTTGGAAAGGAACGGTTACGGGATATTTCCCAGCTTTTCATACTCGGAACGCTATAGGAGGAACATTTAATAATTGGCTTGCCGGATTAAAAAACCCTCTTCGGTATATGGAAAATGAAAAGATTTTACAAGGCAAGGCAGGAGTTGTTAAAGGCACAAAGCAGTATGGAGATTTGACTTACGATGCCATTAGGCAGGCATACAAAGAATATGGCGTTACTGGCCAAACAGGAATACTCGATGTCAGAAAGTTTTTAGAGAAAGAAATTAGTCCCACGATTGGCTCAAAGATTGCTACATTGCCCCAAAAAACTATGGGGGTTATTGAGGATAGATTGCGTGGTGCATTGTTTCTTGATCGCGTTATCAAAGGAGATACTTTTGAACAAGCCGCCAAACAAGTTATCAAATTTCATTTTGATTATATGCCGGAGGGATTCACGGCTTTTGAAAAAAATGTAATGAAGCGCGTAATTCCGTTTTATACTTGGACTCGGCATAACATTCCCTTGCAGGTTGAGCAGATGATTATGCAACCTGGAAAATATGCGGGAATATTTAAAGGATTTAGAGCTTTTGGAGTTCAACCTTCAAGCGAAGAAGAATCGATCTTGCCTCGTTGGTTAAGAGAGCAAATGACAATAAAAGGAGAGGGAGGCTATTGGTCTGGGTTAGGTCTTCCGCTAGAAGAAGCAACGCAAAAATTATCTGCGCCACTTAGGGGTTTTGGAATTTCTATGTCTCCATTTTTGAGAACTCCAATAGAAGCCCTAACTGGATATAATATTTTCAAAGAAAGAAGAATTGACGAAGATCGTTATGGAAAACAGTATAAAAACGCTCCGCAATTTTTAAAAGATTGGTTGGAACTTAAAGAAAGTAAAACAAAAGACGGAAAAATTTTTTATACACTAAATCCCCACAAACGATATTGGCTGGAAGTTATCGGAAGCAGAGGATTAAGTACGGCAATTCGGGTATCAAATTATACAGATGATAAAAAGAATTTAGCGATTTTACTTACTACGATTCGTAAATACGATTATGATGTTGAGGATTTAAAACGTTGGAGTGATGATGAAAAAAGAGATGAATTAGAAAAAGCTCTTATTGAAGCTGGAGAATTAAGAGAATTTAAACGAACTTATGTGCCAAAAAAATAATTACCAACCAACAGGAGCAATAATTACTCCAGCAACTGCCCCGAGAATAAAAAGCCCAATAACTATTATATATACGAATATATTTTCCATACCCTCATTACTACCATTTACCTCTATTATTAGTCAAGTAATTAAGGTAAAATATTGGTATGGCTTATAAAGATAAGGAAAGGGAAAAAGAGTATCAAAGAGAATATTATTTGAAGAATAAAAATAAACTTTTGATACAAAATAAAAAATATTATCTTGAAAATAAAGAGAAAATTTTAAAGTGTAATAAAAATTATTATCTTGAAAATAAAGATAAAATAAAAGTAAAACGTGTAGGTTATCATAAAGAATATTACAAAAATAATTTAGAAAAAATAGAAAAATACCGTTTAGAGCATAAAGAAAAAAATAAAGAATATCAAAAAGTATATATATTAGAAAACAAAGATAAGATCGCAGAGTATCGTTCTAAAAATAGAGATAAAATTTTAGAAATACAAAAAAATTGGCGTATTAAAAATAAAGAAGAAATAAGGAAATATGATAGAAAGTGGAGAGGCGAAAGATACATTTCTGATATTGGATTTAAGCTTCGTTCTGTTTTAAGGAGTTCTGTGCGAGATATAATTAAAAGAAATCAAAAATCAGGTTCTGCTATACGCGATCTTGGTTGTTCTATTGATGAACTCAAATTTTACATCGAAGGGCAATTCCAACAGGGGATGACATGGGATAACTGGGGAGTGATAGGCACCGGCAAAAAGTGGAATATAGATCATAAGATACCGTTAGCTTTCTTTGACCTTACTGATAGAAAACAATTTCTCGTTGCGTGTCATTACACTAACTTACAACCTCTCTGGGCATTAGAAAATATTAGAAAAAGTAATAAAATTTTAATATGAAAACTGAAGAAACATTGCCTCCAACTTATTTACCTACTGTTAAAGAAGCAGAGATAATTTCTGATACTTATAAAAAATTAAGGGATATGATGGATTTGAAAATAAAAACCATGCCGCATTTCAGCGGGCCTGAAGGAGATAGAAGTTTTCTCCAATACATAGATGACTCAGAGAGAATTTTAAATGGGTGGACACCTAGTAGAGAAAGTCAGGGGAGAGATAGTTGGGAATCAAACATTATTGATAACATTACGCGCGTGAAGCTCCGCACCATTGTTACCGCGGTCGGGCTTAATGTTCCGGCTATGAAATTCAAAGCTACCAGCGCTAATGGAATTCAATCCTCCCAGCGCTCCGAGATTATGAAGCAGACTGTCCGACACACCTTCTTACAGGGAAACCCTACAATGCAGGCATTCCTTGAACTCTGGCAGATGATGGCTCACGGAGTTACCTTCGTTTACGACGGCTATCTTTCAGGAGGAATGAAAAGGAAAGTTGTTACGGGTTTTAATTCAGAGACCGGAGAGGTTGAAACTGAAGAAAAATATGTGAAGGTGGACGGAAGACCTTTTAATGCTATTCTTGACCCGCAGGATTTCTTCTGGTGGGACTTTTACAAAAGAGATATTCAAGACCAGCCTCATTTGGCTTGGCTCCAACGCTATACGAAATCTGAAGTTGAGCAGGAATTTGGAAAGTTCAAAAATTATAAATACATAAAAAACAAAAAAGAACTTTCCAGCGCTTCACTTGAGCAGGAAACTCTCCACTTTAAAGCATGGTCGGATAGGCTTGACGACCATGACTACGAAGTTTTCAGATTTTATTCAAAAGAAGATGATGCTTATAGAATTCTTATAAATGGAGTAATTATATTGGATGCCCCGCTTTTGTGGGGGGATAAGCAAAAATATTATCCATTTGCTAAATCTATTTCTGAACCCTTTGCCAACTCCAACTTCTTCGTTGGAATAAGTTTTCCTGCTTTGCTTGAAGGCTATCAGATAGAAAAATCTACAACTTTAAATCTTCTTGTTAATAAACTTTATCGCTCGGTTGTTAAGCCATATCTAGTCGGACTTGTTAATAAAGATGTTCTCGATATTGAATCTGAAATTATCAGTCAAGATTCGCGAATTTACGTTCCGGATATAGATCAGGTTAAGCCATGGCCTGCGGAGGGAGTCAATCAATCTGAACTTGCGATGCTCGCCGCAATGGATAGGTCTATTGATCTTCTTTCCGTAGATGTTACTCAACAAGGCCAACAGAACAGGAGAAGTGCCACCGCAACCGAAATTAAAATTGCAGACGAGAGAGCGCGTCAGATGAAAGGAATGTTATTTATGTTCTTAGAAGACCTATGGCTTCAAAAAAATAAATTACGTGTCCGCACTATCCTTACTCAGTATCTTAAAGACAAGGCAAAAAGAGAAAACTACCGTGACAATATAATCACCGTGCCCGACGTTACCTTCTCTGACGGGGCAAGGGGAACGCTCGATATTCACGTTGCAAATACCAAGTCAAAAATGCTTTCTATGTCTGAGATTAAAGCTAGAGAGCAGATAGCGCAGGAGCAGGGACTTCCCTACAAAATAATCTCTATGACAAAAGATTATCTTGACGACTGGGAATACGACTTTCAAGTTGTCACTGAATCTCTTTACAGCCAAGATCAATTCAAGAAAGGACAGGATTTCCAAGAAGAAATGCAGGTTGTCGCTACGGTCTTCCCAGAATATCTCGCGTCTAATAAAGATAAATACTGGAAAGAGTTTCTTGAAATTAAAGGAAAATCCGCCGATGATTTTAAACCCCCGCCTCCTCCGCAACAACAGGGTATGCCCGGACAAGAAGGAATGGAGGGCGGTATGCCGGGTCAGAGTTTATTGGGTCTGGGCGCACCAAAACAATGATAGACCAATATCTCACAGTTCAGGGGATGAAAGAGTTGGGACAATTTCTTGGAATGAAGCTCGACGAATTAAAGCGCGTTAATAAGATGGAGATGGATATGCGCCCGATGGAGAAGATGATGGAGGAAGACCACCGCTTAATGGCTCGGCTTATAATGCGTCTTGAAACTGCTTTAGGAAGAATTAAAGAACCAAAATTCACAGGGCAGGTTAAGGTTGATACTTCAACATTTAATAAAGAACTTCAAAATATCGTTAGTGAAATAAAAGACTTAGGCGAAGGACTTGTTCAAAGAATGCCTGACAATTCCGCCCTTGAGCGGGGATTAAAAATGCTTTTGGAAAAAGAACAGGATAATTCAAAAATTCTCTCCGCGCTTAGCGACTTAAAAACTATAATTGATAAAAAATTAAATATCCCTAGCACGATAAAAATTGACGACAATCAATTCAGGGAACTTTCGGGCACTGCGCGCTATGGGGGTGGAGGAGTTATTGGATTAGGAGGAAGTGGAGCATTGCAAGGCAGAAGAATTACTATTAATAATACAACCCTAACGCTTGCAAATACGGAGTATAACTACGCGTTTCCGGCTACTACGGTTGCGTGGGTTGTTAAAACGCGGGCGCAGAACGTAAAACTTCTTTACGCTTGGGGAACGGGGACGCTACCTACTTCAGGAGATGGCTCGGCTTATATGACTGTGCCTCAAAACTTTTTACGTTCACAAGATAATGTGGATTACGCTAATAAAACAATTTATCTACAGGCAGATGTCGCAGGAACTATCGTAGAAATAGAATCATATCAGAGTTAGGATGACTCAAAATAAAAAAATCACAATAATAATAATAATAATAGGAATAGCTACACTTTTTTCTATCCTCTTAATCCGTGATACAAGCGCCCAATCAGCGAGCGTCTGGTTTCCAGACGGGCAGGGAGACAGCTATTTAGTCCCCGTTGATAGTCTTTGGGGACTTAAAGTCCCAGGTTTAGCGACATCAACCACCGGATGTTTAGGAGTAAATTCAACTGGTTGGATTTCGGCTTCTGGCTCTGCCTGCGGCACAGGAGTTGGAGGTGGTGGGGATAACCCTGGTTTTGACTTCATTACTATTGGAGGAACTTCTCATTCCGCTTCAAGCACAAGACCATTTTATTTTGGACAAGGCCTTCTTGCAGCATCTTCCACACTCGGTTATCTAAATGTTGGCTACATCAACGCCACTTCCACAACTGCAACTTCAACATTTGCGGGGGGATTAACTGTCAACGGAACAGGATTTGTTGTTAATCAAGGAGTGCCTGCGAATAGTTTTATTGTGAATACGAACGGAAATGTGGGGATTGGGACGGCGGTGCCAGCTTATCGTTTAGATGTGGTTAATTCAGTAGACGATTATGTTGCCAAAATTTATAACAGCACTACTAATACTAATACGCATGGGGGATTACTGATTGATATGGCGCAGGGAGCAGTGGGTGCTGGCACAGCGTATGCTTTAGATGTAAAAGTGGAAAATGTCAGTCAATTTGTGGTTGGTCAAAATGTTGTTGCTTTTGGAAGCGGTGTTAGTCTAACTCTTGGGTCTGACAAATATATCGGTTATGATGTGAATCATTACTACAAACCATGGGATGGCAATAACGCGGTATTACATCTAAGTAGTGACTCACTAAGAACGCGATATGATGCTAGCAATTATTTAGAAACGACGATTGGTTCTACAGGATTAGTTACACTCAATGCTGTTGGGAGTGGTTCTGCCTTTAGCTTTTCCGATAACGTCGGCATCGGGGAAACTGCACCAGGGTCAAAACTTTCAGTTTCAGGAGGAGGAACTTTTGGAGCAAGCTATGATACAACCGTCGCGCCAACAAATGGACTTTTGGTTGAAGGCAACGTCGGCATCGGGACGACGACGCCATATTCGCTTCTATCAATTTCCAATTCCGCAAGCACCGCCGCCAACACTCCGTTATTCACTATCGCTTCAACCACCGCCGGTACAGCGACTTCAACTTTGATGACAGTGTTGGCGAATGGCAACGTAGGCATCGGGACGGCGAGCCCAACATCAAAATTGCAGGTGACAGATATTGGCAATACATATATTTCATTAAATTCGACTGCTAATACTCCAGAGGTGGCATTAAGTATGAACACAAATACTGATAGTTCAAACTTATGGTTGACAGGGATAAATGACGACAGCGCAAAAAACTATTCCATTACTTACGGCCCTGCCATTACATTGGCTGGAACTAAATTTTTGATTACAACAACCGGCAACGTCGGCATCGGGACGACGACGCCCGGCCAGAAACTTTCCGTCGCAGGTGACATTCTTGGAAACAATATAATAGGTTCGTATTTCACAGGAACATCAACCGCAACATCAACATTCGCGGGTGGCGCGAGTATTGCCGGACTTGCGACAACAAAAGGACTGACAATT
>Ga0209518_1000692_pt1 | contig 41773 bp, 33 predicted proteins | sample RifGroB1_FD_183993 | JGI IMG/M metagenome (GOLD analysis project Ga0209518, IMG submission 183993) | Groundwater microbial communities from Rifle, Colorado, USA - Groundwater B1 (SPAdes) (version 2) | ecosystem: Environmental > Aquatic > Deep subsurface > Groundwater | place: Rifle, Colorado...
AAATATTCTTTTAAGTCTTTTTTATCAAATAACATAATATCTCCTGTTTTTCTTATATCAAATTTAACAGAAGATTTACACACTTTATTTTATAGTCTCCCTAAATTATATATATTGAAAAATGATTCTCTTTTCTAATCGAGTTTTTAGAAACTTCTGTGTATATACAACTATAAATTTTGATTTAAAAAAAAACACTTCGTTGACAACGAAGTGTTTTTCTTTAAAAGGAGTAAGTTTTTTGTTCAAAAATCATGTTTAAAGTTTTTTAAAAATCTAACTAAAATTGTGTGGGCAACAACAATCCTAATCAGTGTTTCTTATTAAGTACAATATATAACTTTTTTCAAAAAAAGTCAATATTTATTTTAAAAAAAAAATAATTATTACTAATAATTAATAGTTAAATAGGGCTTGCTGAATAAACCCATAACTTATTATCATATAACAAATTATAATCAAAAATTAGGCTTAAAAATGCAAGGATTTTTTAATTACCTATTAAAAATCCTTGCATTTTTCAAAAAAGAAAAAAAGTTTGGCTAAACTTTTTTCCCTATTTTCCCACCCAAAAGCTACCTAAATATTACATAAATTCTAATTTAATATTATTCACTTCAATAAATTTGACTTTTTCCAATAAAGGTATTAAATTTAATATGATTGGGAGGACGAATTAAGGAGAAGGATATGGAAATTAATGAAATTACTAATGTAAATAATTATGAAACACCTTCAAGAGAAATACTAACCCCAACTAATGAAGAAATCAATACGACGACAACTTCTGCTCAAGAAGAAGTTGCAAGAGATGAAAATATGGGACAACGAATAGATATTCTGGCTTGAATGTTTTAGTAGTAATTATTTTAACGCATTCGAGACCTTAACATTTTTTAATATATTCTTACAAAAAAAGCCTGTGATTTTAGCACAGGCTTTTTGTTTTTATTATTATAAAGAATTTATTTTGGACATCTTGCAATTGATACAACAAAGTCTGGCTGGGTAATTTTTACAACTTTAACACCACTTGCATTTCTTCCTTGCATTGAAATATGCTCAGAGTCTATTTTTATCATGTGTCCTTTAGAAGTTATTGCAATTATATCATCACTTTCGGTAACTTGTTTTACTGCAACAACCTCGCCTTTTTCTTCGTTGAGTTTGTAGTATCTTTGTCCGCCAGTACCTCTCCCATGTGGAGTAAATAAATCTGGGTCAACTCTTTTCCCGTAACCTAAATCTGTAACAAGTAACATAACAGAAGTTTCATCTAAGACACAAAGTCCGCAAACCTCATCTCCTTCTTCGAGTCTAATACCACAAACACCTCTTGTCGCTCGCCCCATAGTTCTAACAAGTGTTTCGTTAAATCTTAGAGCCTTACCTCTTTTTGTTGCCAAAATTATATCATTACCAAAACCGAGAGTTTTTAGTATATTAAATAATTTATCCAACTCCTCTTGTGGTGCATTTTCTTTAAGAATATATTTATTAACCTCATCATCTTTTAGATAAATAGTTTTTAAGAATGCTTTATCATCATCGCTAAATTTTATATTTTCTTCGCCTTCTTCTGTTTTATCCAAACCTTCAATATCAAACGATCTTGGAATACTCAATTTATTTGGAATTCCATCAGTTAGCCTTACATCAATTAAACCATCGCTTTCATCAAGTAAAATTGCTTTTTTACCAGTTTGCTTTATATTTTCAAATTCTTTTAAAGAAACTTTTTTAACAATACCTTTACGAGTAGCAAAAAATACATTTAGATTTGCTGTTTCAAAATCTTTCACACTTAAAATCGCAGTAATTTCTTCATTTGGACTTATACCAATCAAAGTTTTTATCGTATCGCCTCTTGCAGCTTTTGATAATTGAGGGATTTCGTGAACTTTCAATTTATAAACAAGCCCCTTATTTGAGAAAAACAACACATAATCATGAGTTGATGCAACAAAAATATGTTCAACAAAATCATCATCTCGTAAAGACGATGCTGAAACTCCGGTTCCACCTTTACCTTGACTTCTAAATTCATTAGATGACATTCTTTTTGTAAAACCTCTATGAGTTATTGTGATAACCATATTTTCTCTTTGGATTAAGTCTTCTATTTCAAAATTTTCTACTTCTCTTTCAACAATTTCTGTTCTTCTTTTATCTAAGAATGGTTCTGTATCTCTAATTAACTCTTCTTTTACAACATTCAAAACATTTCTATCAGAAGATAAAATTTCTTTTAATCTTGCAATTGTTCTTTGTAATTCATCGTATTCATCTTTGAGTTTTGTACTTTCGAGATTGGTAAGTTGTCTCAATCTCATCTCAACAATTGCAGAAGCTTGCATCTCTGACAAACCAAATTTAGCCATTAAAGAAACTTTTGCTTCTTCTGTATCTTTTGATGCTCTGATTGTTCTAATTACTTCATCAATATTATCTAAAGCAATGAGTAAACCTTGTACGATGTGTGAGCGTTCCTCTGCTTTTCTTAATTCAAACCTTGTTCTTCTATAAATAACTTCTTTTCTAAAATCAACGTATGCTTGAATCGTGCTTTTTAAATCAAGGACTTTTGGTAACCCCTTATCTAACGCAAGGTTTATTATACCAAAATTTGTTTGTAAATCTGTATGTGAAAATAATTGGTTTAATATGACTTTTGGGATAGCACCTTTTTTTAGCTCGATTACTATTCTCATACCATCTCTGTCTGACTCGTCTCTAATGTCAGATATGCCAGATATTTTATCATCTTTAACAAGGTGTGCAATTTTTGTTATGAGATTAGCTTTATTAACCTGATAAGGAAGTTCTGAGACAATTAAAACTTCTCTATTATTTTTGTTTTCTTCTATACTAACTTTTGCTCTAACAGTGATTGAACCTCTTCCTGTTCTAAAAGCCTTTTTAATTCCTTCTCTTCCAAATATTATTCCACCAGTTGGAAAATCAGGACCTTTAATAAACTTCATCAGTTCATCTACTGTTATTTCTGGAGTATCGATCTGTGCGATTATTGCATTAACAACCTCTGCTATGTTGTGAGGTGGAATATTTGTTGCCATACCAACAGCAATACCAGAAGTACCATTTATAAGTAAATAAGGAAGTGCAGCAGGAAGCACTAATGGCTCTGTCATAGAGTCATCATAGTTAGGTCCAAAATTAACTGTTTCTTTGTTAATATCTTTTAACATCAGCTCAGCAATTTTAGCAAGCCTCGACTCTGTATAACGCATAGCCGCTGGCGGATCGCCATCAACAGACCCAAAGTTACCATGCCCATCAACTGCTGGGTATCTTAACGAAAAACTTTGTGCCATTCTAACAAGAGTTTCATAAATAGCCTGATCACCATGAGGATGGAATTTACCAAGAACATCTCCGACTATACGACCACACTTTTTATATGCTTTATTAGAATGAAGCCCCATTTCATTCATAGAATAAAGGATTCTCCTATGAACAGGCTTAAGTCCATCTCTAACATCTGGAATAGCTCTACTTACAATTACGCTCATAGCATAAGTAAGATAAGAATTTTTTAGTTCCTGCTCTATCTCAACTGGAATAACATTTCCCATTTTATTTCCTTAATTTCTTCCTTTATAATGTAAACTGTATTTTACTTTAAAATGTGCAAAATGTCAAGATTTGATGTAAGGAAAAAAGAGTATTTGGTGATAGAATTTCGTAGATGAAACAAAAAAATTGAAATAAAAATCTGTTAAGTCTTTTATTTCCTCATATTCTTTTTTATCCATTAAGTTTACTTTTTTTATACCAAATATTAACCATTTTCAACGATATATATTAATTTTTTTAACACGAATGACACGAATTTTATGAAGAATTGGAAAGAATTCAATAAAAATGATAATTTTATTAAATTTATTTGAGTTCTTATCAAGAATTCTTTTTTTATCAAACAGAAAATCAAAATGAAGTCTGTTTTTGGCTATTTTAGCAAAGGTTAAAATATATATTCTAATACCATTACTTTTTTAATCAATATCTATCTCGAAAATGAAAAAAAAGAAACAGAGGATTTTGTTAAAGAATGGAATAGCATATCAATTGACTTAGGTAATAAATTTGATAATGTAAATATAAGAGATTTTGCTTATGATGAATGAAAATATCTTACTACTCTATAACACACCAAAAAGTCATTTATTCCAACGAAATTATATTAAAATTTAAGCCAAATTTCGATTTAATACCTGCTTTAAATCGTAACTTTCCAAAATTAAAATATTTTTTAGAATTTAGTTTTTAATTTTTCTAAAATATATTATACTTTTATCGAATATCATTTTTAGAATAAAAAAAAGATTGACCATTTAAAACTTTTTAAGTATATATAACACAGATTAGTCAGATTGTTACTGATTAACACAGATTAAATAGTGTAATCGCTAGTATATATTTGACTTTCAAAATTTTTGACAAATTAAAAACTTTTTAGTATATTATCATAAAGTTTTTAATTAGATGATTCCAAAAGTATGTATAATTCTTTCTTAAATGATTATATGTTAATTTTTATTGTTTAAATTGGATGAAATATTGGAAAAAATATGTATAAAATTATATATACAGGTAAAAAAAATAATATTGATATATCAAAAGTTTCTTCATCAATCAGCTCAATTAATAATTGCAAAATAAGTCTTGTCAAAGTCAATGATTTGGACGAAGCTACGAATTCATTTTTCGATGGAGATTCTTTAATTTTACTTTTAATAGAAGAAAATTTGGATGGTTTTGAAAATTTTATTAAAGAGATGAAAAATGATGAATCTTTTAAATTCTTACCTGTAATTTTAATTTTAGAAGAAAATAAAATTGAGAATCGAAAAAAATATTTTTCTATTGGAGTGGATAGTTTTTTGGACGAAGATTTTGATGATGAAGAACTAATTCTAATTTGTAGCTCAATAGTAAGAAACCAAATAAAAATTCAGGAACTTTCCAAACAACTTGGGGAAGTATCAGAAAAAAACATCACTAAGGCTCTACAACTTGATTTAATTAGAAAATTTATTCCTCTAACTGTATGGGAAAAAAGTGCGTCGCTTGCAGAAGGACAAGACTTAGAAATTCCAGAAGAAGAACAAGAACTTTCAATAATATTTGGTGATTTACAGTCATTTACCACTATTTCAGAAAAGATTCAGCCAGAAGAAGTAATACAGATGTTAAATGGCATTTTTAATATAGTTACTCAAGTTGTTTATCAAAATTTTGGTGATATTGACAAATTTATAGGCGATGCCTTTTTGGCTGTTTTTCGTCATCCAGAAATGGCTTTACTTTCTGCTGTGGCAATTCAGACTTCACTAAAATTATATAATGATATAAGAGAAATTGACGATATGCCTGTTGCCCTTTTTAGAATGGGGATCAATTTTGGCAAAGTGATAAGAGGAAGCGTTGGAGGAACTATTAGATACGACAATACACTAATAGGAGACCCTATAAATACAGCTCAAAGACTTGAGTCTATGTCTCCACCTGGAGGTATTCTTGCATCAAAAAGCCTTTTATCACAAATTAATTTTATAAATATAGAAGAATTAGATATTAAATCATATAATCTAAAAGGAAAAAATAAAATAATTGAAGCTGCTATTGTGTATGATTATATTGTTAATAATGAAAAAATAATGGATGAACTTTTTAAAATAAGAAATAAAATAGAAAAAGAAATTAATATTAACGAAAAAAGGTATAAAATTGCTTAAAATAAAAAAAGTTGACTTTCATATAAGTTTTGCTGATTACAAACAAATTCCAGACTTAAAACTCCCAGAACTCGCTTTTGTAGGAAGAAGCAATGTTGGAAAATCAAGTCTAATTAATGACTTATCTAGCAAAAAAGTTTCTTTTACCTCACAAACTCCTGGTAAAACAAGACTTATCAATTATTTTTTGGTAAACGAAAAATTTTATTTTGTTGATCTACCAGGTTATGGTTATGCAAAAGTTTCTAAAAGTCAAAAAAATCTTTGGGAAGAACACATAGAAAAATATCTTGAAACAAGTAATAATTTAAAAACAATATTTTTTCTTCTCGATATTAGAAGAATACCTAATGAACAGGACAAAATTCTATCTAATTGGTTTAAAAAACTTCCAGATGTTGAAGTTTTTTATATTTTGACAAAATCTGATAAGTTTTCTAAACAACAACGACAAAAACAAAAAATTCAAATAGCGTTAGAGTTATTTGTTGATCAAAGTAAGTTTATATTTTATTCTGTGCCAGAAAAGATTGGTAAGGCAGAAATTTTAAAACAATTAGATTTTCTTGAAAATTAAAGTCTTCTTTTTTGACAAAATAAGACTTTTAATATATACTAAATAAGTAACTCGAATTTTCAACAAAGACCTGTCAGGTTTTAAAAACCTAACAGGTCTTTAAAGTCTAAATATTCGTGTTAGTAAATATTTTTAAATTAAGAGGTTAGCTTATGAACAAATCAGTAACTGCGATTATAATAATCGTATTGGTGGTAATTTTAGGGATATTTGTATATCTCGGTGTTTTTAAAAATAAAAAAAGCACTTCTTTAACTAATGATACTAAAATAGACTATTCTACAAAACCAAAGGGGCTTTCAATTGCTGGGTTTGGAGGATATAAACTTGAAAAAGTTAATATTGAAGGCGAAGAAATTCCATTAATTAAAATACCTTTGGTTACATGGGGTGGATATGCGGCTCTTTTTGCTGCAAACGGCGGTATTAAACCATCAAAAGATTCTTTATTTTATAAAAACGGCAAATTTGTTGTAGAACTTATTAGAGAAGAAGATTCTAATGTTCAACTTCAAAATTATGCTAATGGTAATTATCCGATAATTTGGTCAACAATGGATATGTTACCTCTTTTATACGATGCTCTAAAAGGTGACAAAAGAGTAATACCACAAACTTTTGGTGTATTTGATTGGTCTTTTGGTGGAGATGGTATAATTGTTAGAGGTAATGTTAAAACTCCAAAAGATTTAAAAGGTAAAAGAATAGTTACTTCTGGTAACACTCCATCAAATTTTTTCCTTTTGTGGCTTTTGGCTCAAACTGGTCTTTATCCATCAGATGTTATTATACAATATGTTCCAGATGCAATCGAAGCAAAAGATGCTTTTATAAAAGACAGTAAAATAGATGCTTGCGTTACATGGTCACCATTTTTATACGAAATAACAGACCCAAATTCAAAATCTTTTGTTGACGGCTCAAGACTTCTTATCACATCAAAAGATGCGAATCAATTGATAGCAGACTGTTATTTGACAAGACTTGATTTTATGAAAGAACATCCTGAAATAATTGAAGCATTCTCAAAATCTATGATGGAAGGCTTTGATTTATTTCAAACAAATAAACAAAAAACTTTTAATGATATGGCTAGTTTATTCAAACTACCAGGCGGAGCAAATGAAGCAAGTTTAATGCTTGGAGATGTTCACCTTGCAAATTTTCCAGAAAATCAAATGTTTTTTAATTTAGAAAACTCTATAAGTGCATATAAGATATTTTTACTCTCAAATGAATATTATAAAGCACTTGGTAGTTTAGATGCATCTGCAAGTTATGAAGCAGAAAATATAATAAACACTTCATTTTTGGAAAAACTTGCTTCAAAAAATTTATTTTCTAACCAAACTAATACTATTAAAAATTCTTTTAATCAACAAGGAAGTTTTAATATTGCAGATTTAGAATCAAAAAATATAGTTTTGTCAGAAGATTTACAATTATACTTTGATCCACAAAAAGTTGATTTTGAATTTGGCTCACAACAAGAAGAAATAATTAAAAATAAAAAATATTTAAAAAATATCGCAGAACAAATGAATATTTTGGGTACAACTATTGTAAAATTGATTGGACATCTTGATACAACAAAAGTTGAAGAATTTAAATCTCAAGGTCAGCAAATTTATATAGAAGCTTCTGCTCAAGCAAAATTAATTTCTAAAAAAAGAGCAGAATTCATAAAAAAAATACTTATTGAAAAATACGGCTGTGATAAGGATCGAATTTTTACAGAAGGGAAAGGTTGGGATATACCCCTTGATCCTACAGACCAATCAAAAAATAGAAGGGTTGAAGTGAAATTTTTCTCTTTTGAGTAAAACTAATAATAGATTAATTATAAAAGCGACATTAGCGAATGTCGCTTTTATAATTTAATATATATTACAAAATATCAACCGAAAATTAAAGTCCCTTTTATTATATATTGTTAGCATTTTCTCAAAATATCCATAAATTATTGTATTTTTTAAAAAAATTTCATATATTGCTGATATATTTACATCTAAAAAATGCTAATTAGTTATTTTTAATAAAAATAATTATTTTTTACAAAAAATACAAAAAGATATTGACCATTTTCAAAAATAACTTAAAATATAAGTATAGGATTTTTTATGATTGATATAAAACGAAAAGTTCCAAGATTTAATATTGAATTTACGATTTATTCAAATAGCATTTGCGGTAATGGTTTAAACATAAGCCAAAAAGGTATGGGATTTTTAACCGAAAAAGAATTAATGCCTGCGACCGATATTCCATTTAAAACTCAAATTAAAGGATTTATTTTTAGTAATAAACTTTATACAATAGAAGGAGTAGGAAACCTTTTATATTCTAAAAAAATAAATGAAAATAATGAGTTTTATTATAATGGTTTTGAATTTACAAAATTTAATAAAAAATCAAAAACAGAATTGCTTGATTTATTAGATGACATTAGAAAATTTGAAAAAGACCCAAACACAGTAACAGAAACAAAAAGTCTTGCTGATTTTGTATATTACCCTTCGGATGATATTTCTGATAAAGCAGATATTTTTTATAATATAATGACAGAAAATCTGACAAATAAATATGAAATTTTTTCTTATTACCTTGATTCTCCAAGTACTTCTACTTCTAATTTTATTCAACTAAAAACTGAAAATAAAAAATCTATGATAATGATGGGGAGTAATAATTATCTTGGATTAACAAATCATCCAGATGTTATAAAAGCTGGTTGTGATGCTTTACAAAAATATGGCAGTGGCAATGGTTCTGGTGCTATGGTTGGTGGAACGCTCTCAATTCATAAAAGGCTTGAAAAAGAACTAGCAGAATTTGTTGGTAAAGAAGAAGTTATTATTTTTAATTCAGGCTATTCTGCAAATGTCGGAATAATTTCTGGACTTCTTAGACCTCAAGATGTTGTAATAAATGATATTTCAAATCACGCAAGTATTTTTGATGGATGTATCTTATCTGGTGCAAAAAGACTTGTTTTTTCTCATAATGATATAAGCAATTTAAAAAGAGTCTTAAAAAGGGCAGAATTAAAATATAATGGTAGATTAATTGTTATTAATGGAGTTTTTAGTTCTAATGGTGAAATTGCTCCTTTAAAAGAAATATCTGGATTAGCAAAAGATTATAATTGTATGTTAATGGTTGATGAGGCTCATGGTCTTGGCATTCTTGGGGAAAAAGGAATTGGGGCATCTGAACATTGCGGAGTTTTGAATGATGTTGATATTTTTATGGGAACAATGAGTAAATCTTTAGCTGGCGTAGGAGGATTTGCTGCTGCAAGAAAAGAAATAATTGAATATTTAAGATTTTATGGAAGACCTTATCTTTTTTCAACTAATATTCCACCTTCTGCTGCAGCTTCAATTTTAAAAGCTTTGCAAATAATTAGAGATGATAAGAGTATAAGAGAACAGTTGTGGTATAATATAAATTTTTTTAAAGCTGGACTAAAAAAATTAAATTTTAATATAGGAAATTCAGAATCTGCAATAATACCTATCTACATACCAGATACGAATTTATTGTTTAGATTTTCTAAAAAACTTTTTCAAAAAGGGTTATTCCATAATATTTTTATTTTTCCAGCTGTTCCAATGGGTGGTTCTTTAATTAGATTTGGAATAATGGCAACACACACAGAGCAAGAACTCACAAGAGCGTTAAAGATAATAGAAGAGGCAAGTGAGGAAGAAAACCTATTGCATTAATTTATATATATTGATAATTATCCTGATTATCAATCAATCTTAAAATGTTTTTAGTACCAATATTTTTTATAAATTTAATATATAGAAAAGGATTTATCGTATGAACAGTATAAAAGTTTCAAGATACGATTCAATAAATGATATAAAAAAAGAAGAATGGGATTTTATTGTTTCTGAAAATCAAATATTAAATTCTTATGGTTATTTAAAAGCTATTGAGGATGCAAAAATAAATAATAATGAAGTAAAATACAGATATTTTTTATTTTATATAAATAATAAATTAATTGCTAATGCTACTGTTGTAATTTTTGATTCATCAATGCCTTCAAGTCCTGAAAATAAAAGAGGATTGATAGAAAAATTATTCCCAAACCTTCTTAAAATAAAATTTATAGAAAGTGGTTTTCCAACTGCTATAGGCAATGCAATAAATATTAAAGATGAAAAATATTTACAAGAAATAATAGAACTTTTTGACAAAGAACTTATTCAATTGGCAAAAGAAGAAAAAACAAGCCTTATTATAATTAGAGACATTACAACTTACGAAAGAAAAAAATTTGATTTTCTTTTCACAAGAAAGTACAAAATTGCTCTAAATTTCCCAGATACACTATTAAAAGTTGCACATAGTAGTTTTGCTGATTATCTTTCTGATCTTAACTCTAAAAGAAGACATGAAATTAAGCATCATTTAAAAATTTTTGCAGAAAAAAACTGTACAGTAGAAAAAATTTATTATTTTTCTTCTTATTGTGAGGATTTGTACAAATTATGGCATAATACTTACTCAAAAGCAAAAGATTATCAAAGAGAAATATTAACAGTTGATTATTTTAGAAATATAGCCAATCTCTTAAAAGAAAAAGCATTTATTTTACTTTGTAAAAAAGAAGGCAAGCCTATTGGATTTACTATGTTTATAGAAAACAAAAATACTTTAATTTCTACATACTGTGGACTTGATTATGATTATACTAAAGAATGCCACACTTACTTTGTGCTTTTTTATAAATCAATAGAAGAAACAATTACTCAAAAGAAAAAATATCTTGAACTTGGAGTTACAAATTATAATCCAAAAATAGAAATAGGGGCAATACCAGAACCAGTTTTTATTTATGGCAAATCAACCAATCCTTTTTTTAATTTATTTTTTGTTAATCTTTTAAAAATGATAAATACAAGTCCAAGTTTTAACAAAAGACATATATTTAATTCAAGGTATTACAAGAGATTTGATGCAAAAAATAAGATATTCGCATTAATAGAAAATAAAGAATTTTTAATTTCTGATATTAGTTGGGAAGGGATAGGTTTAGAAACTGATTTCCCATTAAAATTAAATAAAAAATTAGATGTAAGAATTTTTGATGAGGATCATTTTGGATTAGAAGTTAAATGTAAAGTTTTAAGTGTTAATAAAAAAGATGATTCTAAATGGCGAATTGGCTTACAACAGATAAAACTTAATAATGAATATTTACATTCATGGAATAATATTGTTTCGAGGTTTGAAATAAATGAATCTTAATTCTATACTATCGTATTCAACAAAACAAAACCCTGATAAAAAAGCTTTAATCATTGCAAAAACAGGAGAATCTCTTTCTTATAAAGAGTTATGTGACAATATTGCAAGATATTCGACTTTTTTTCATAAAAATAACATAAAAGCGGGGGACAGAGTTGCTATTAAATTAAAAAATTCCTTTGAGTGGATAATAATTTTTTATAGTTTGCTTAATATTGGGGCAACACCTGTATTAATTGATCTGCATTTTACAATAAGAGAACTTTTGGATTGTCTTCAAAAATCAGAGACTGATATTATAGTTGTAGAAGAGACAGATAAAAACCTAAATTTAGATTCTCTTAACAAATGCAAAAAAGTATTCCTTTTTTCTGATAAAGAAGGTGACAAAAATGAAAATATAATTTTATTAAATAATAATAATATTTCACAATATAAAGAAGAAATAAAAAAATATACAGGATATTCAAATATAATATTATTTTCTTATAGAGGGCTTGGTTATCCTCTCGTTTGTCTATTTAATGAAAAAGCAATTCTTAAGAGTGTATTAAATAATATTTATCATACTGGCTTAAACAGCAAAATGTGTACACCTCTCTTTTTACCTTCATCCCATATATTTGCTTTAACTGTAAATTTTTTGCTCCCCATAGCTGTTGGTGGAACTATTATAATAATGACTAGCAATATTATGCCTTATGATATTCTTACAAACTTTGATAAATACAAGATTAATTTTTTAATAGCTGTCCCTACTTTAATAAAAACATTTTTATATTTAGCCTCAAAAAGAAAATACGAATTTTCTTATTTAGAAAAAGGTATTGTTGGTGGTTCAACATTTGATAAAGATTTGTTTTATAAATGGAAAGATTTAACAGGAAGTGTTTTAACTCATGGCTTTGGTTTAACAGAAACGACTCCTGTAATATGTAATAGATTTCATGATTGTAACCCAGATACTATTGGCAATAGAATGCCTAATACAGAAACAAAAATAATTAAATCTAATGGTGATATTGCAAAATTTAACGAAGAAGGAACACTTTTTATAAAAACAAGAGCTATGATGGAATGCTATTTAAACAAAAACGAAGAAAATAAAGATTTTTTAAAAGATGGTTGGTTTGATACTGGCGATATTGTTTATATGGATGAGAAAGAATATTTTCATTTTGTAAGAAGAGACAAAGATATAGGAAAAATTGGTGGTGAAACTGTTGATTTGCAAGAAGTTAAAAATATATTACTTAGTTTTGATGGAATAAAAGAAGTTAAGATTTCAACTGTTCCAGATTATTTATTTGATGCAAAAATTGTTGCAGATGTTGTTTCAGAAAAAAATATAACAAAATTTGATTTGTTTGATTATTGTAAGCTAAATTTAGCTTCTTATAAAGTTCCAAAAGAAATTAATGTTAAAGTAATAACATAATAAATTCTAATTGTCCCTAAATTAGAATTTATTTACAAAATAATTCAGAAAAAAACATGATCAAGATTCTTTTTATTCTTGATAATTAAATTCTACCCTACTTTGTAATAATATTTCCTCTATAACATGATTTAAAAATCCATTTTCTATAGATTTATTAAAATACAAAATTAATTGTGGAATATTTATGATTTCTTCTATTGAATCCATATATTTATTTACAATCTTATCAATTGTATATTGTTTGATAGCACCTTCTCGTAAATGTTTTTTAATTTTATCTATTTCATCATTTGTTTTTATAACAAATCGTATGGGGTAACATTCAAGTTTATCAATATCAAGAAAATATTTTTTAACATCTAATGTTTCAGTAACTTGAAAAAAATATCCAAGTGGACGCATAACAAAATCAATGCCACCATCATTAGCATTTGTTCGTCCAGTTTTATAAAGTTTAAGTTTTTCTTTCATAAGTTTATCAGGAGAATACCCCCAATAAATTTCTTTGTCATAATAAAAATATTTTAAAATAGCAAAACTTACTATTTCAAAAAGTCGAGCATCAACATTTGGTTTTAATAAATTAATTACAAAATTTACTATTTTTATTTCATCTTTAGAACTTATCCCCTTTATTTCTTCACATGCACTTATAAAACTTTCAAATGCATCTTTTTTGGCATCTATATAAAGATTTATTATGGAAATTATTGATTTACTCAAATCAACTTTTTTATTACTATACTTTATCTGTATGAGATTAGTATTAATCCAATAACGAGCAGTTGGAATATCTCGCAATATTATTTTTTCATTTATAGTTGGAAAATATTTGTGAAACTCTTCATTTAACCTATGATTTAATGCATGATTTTGCAATTTTGCACCAAATGACAATTCTCGTTGACGTCTAAATAATTCTGTAAAAACGGCACCTTCGTATTTTGAATAATTTTCTTTTTGTTCAAAAACAACTTTAATATAATCTTCTAGAAGAACATAAATTGCATAAAGATTAGCAAAACTTCCTCTTGATTTTGAGCCTCTGTTTGCGGATTTTGTTTTAATATTAATGTATTGTAATAAAGAGGATAAATTTAAGATTTCTTCACCATCAAATCCTGTATCAAGTGAAAGTTGTTCAATAATTCTTTGAGTAAACTCATGTTTAATCATTTATAACCCTTTCAAATAATGTCAGTTGATCTATTGAATTTTTTCTTTCATAAGTTTTCAATTCTCTTTCCAAAATATTACCATCTTTTTCTTTTAATCCTAATACTCTTCTAAGACCTATTTTATAATATTCGCTATCAATATCAATACCTATTGATTTTCTACCAAAACTTTTTGCGACAAAGGATGAGGTAAATGTTCCAGAAAATGGGTCTAATATCAAATCGCCATGGTTTGAAGAAGCTTTAATAATTCTTTCCAATAATTGAATTGGTTTTTGCGTTGGGTGGTTTTCATATTCCTCCATACGATATCTAACACGCGGAAACTCCCAAACATTACCCGGAACTTTTTGTGTACTATAAGGTGTTGGAACTGGCTTACGATAATCAATTAACTTTCTTTTTGCTCCTGTTTTTGCTTCGACAAGTATATCATCCGAGTTGAAACAATAATTTTTTTCATCTTTTACACAAAAAAGTATTGGTTCATACATTGAGCCATAAAAATTTTTAGCTTGAACTCCTGAACTATCATAGTACCAAACAATTCTTGAAAGGATTGTCAATTTATCTCGAATAAAAATATCAAAATAAGGCATAAATTGAGTAGAAGTCATTATGTATAAACTACCTGTTGATGAGAGTTTTTCAATACAAATACTAATCCAACGATAACACCAATCTAGATATTCATTATCCGATGCCCATTTATCATTAGTGCTACGAAATTTTTTTCCAATATTATATGGGGGATCTATAAATATAAGATCAACGCTATTATTTTGTACATAAAAATTAAGTGCTTCAAAAACATCACCACAAATTAATGTATGACCATCAATAGAAGTATGTTCCATAATCTCACCTCTTTTAATTTGATATTAGTAAATATTCTTTGTGCTTACGAGTAAAAATGTTGATATTTTATTAAGATAATTAGTTTATGCTTATAACCCAAATCATACATAATTACTATAAAAAATATAAAGAATTTTTATAAATTTGTAAAGTTAAAGCAACAAAGATTTATCATTAATCTTAATAAATCCAAAAATTAATTATTCTTTTTTATAAATTCTCTGCTTCTTATCTGAATTTTATTACTAATTAATACGAAAAGTTCATTTTATCAATAAATTCGTTGTTTTATCAGCAAGTTTAATTTTTGCAGTTGAGCCAGAATTAAATTCCAAAAAATCTGTTTCCATTCCGTCAGAAAAAACAATTCCTTTTTCTGGCATGAGACTTTCTACTAACAAACTTTCTTTTTCTGAAATTGTTCCAGTAACGATATTTATGTCACTCCATTTACTTTTAAATGGTTCTCTAACAACAAAAAATAATTTTTTATCTTCCCATTGAATTATTTGATTTCGTTTTTTAGTTGGGTTTATCCCGTAAGCCATGTTGTACAAAGAACTTAACCAACCAGTAGAACCCGCTGGAGTAGAAATAATTATTCCACTTGACATTTGTCTTTCTACTTTATCTTTGTATTTTAGTGTGTATCTTGCACTTATGTGACTATTAACCCCAACATAAAAATCATTGAAAGCATATAAATACTGCCCATCATTTAGTTCAATTTTTGCCATTGTGATATTTTTAGTATTAAATTTATCTTTTTTTAGCGAATATAGGACTTGTGGGACATCTGAAGCCTGATATGGCAATAATATTCCATCAAACCTCTCAATATCTGGGTTTATAGCGAAAACTAACTGTCCTTTTAGATATTTTGCTGTATTTACAACAAGCCCATCTTGACCAAGAGTAACAACTAAATCTTTATCACCAAAAAGATACGAAGGCAAAAACTCGCGGTCAATAATTTGTATTTTTGCATCAGAAGGCATTGATTTTAAAACTTTTTCTTTTGCACGGTGATAATTATCGTACTCAAGTTCATAATCTGCAAATGATTGACCTCTTTTTTCGATATAAAACTTTGCCTGATCTTTTGTGTTGAATCTTTTTATATTTTCTTCGAGCCTTGTTAAACGAGTAACAATTACAATTTTATCTATTTCCATAATTATTTTGTCGTAAGTAAAGTATTTAATAAATCTGGGCTTATATTTAAATTTCCAATTTTTTGAGCATTTTTTGCAAGTTCTTTTATAGCATTTGAGATTACTCTTTTGCTATCCATTTGATTTAACGCCAAAACTTCCAATAACTCTGGATTTAATGAATTTAAAGCTTGTAGTTCGAGTTTTAATGACTCTGCTTTTGCTTTTGACTGATTTATTGAGTTTTCTGATTGAAGGTTTACTAAAGATTTTCGTTTTTCTTCGAGTTTTATTTGAGATTGAAGTTTTTCTTCTTCAATTAAATTTTTCTTTTGCTCAACAGACTGTGTTGTATTCATTTTTGCTTCTTCAACAATTTTTTGTTTTTCTTGAACTGCAATTTCGCCATTCATCTGCTCTTCGAGGATTTTACGTTTTTTTTCTTCCATAGAAATTTGGGTTTGTATTTCATTTTCTTTAATTTTTCGTTCTTGTTCAACTGCAAAATTTCTTCTTTGATAAATAGCATCATCTGCTTCTTTTAATAAATTTTCTCTTGTACTTGCCTCTAACGCTCTACTCATCTCTGGAGTTGAACTAAGTTTAAGTATTGCAAAATCAAGGATTTCTATTCCTAAAGCAATAAAGGTCTCATTATTTTTAAATTTTTCTTTTACATAACTAACCAAGAGAGCAGTAGAACTTAACGCTTCTTTTAGTTTCAAATTGCCAAGCTTTTCTCTAATTGTAACCTGTACAAGATTTGTGAGTCTTAATGGAAGTTTTTCTGTTCCATCACCAAGGTATTTACAAAAATTATCCACTGTAAAATTAAGTATTCCAGAAACTTTTAGAGGGTCTACTACCTTATAAGTAACCTGTCCCTGAATATTAATCTCTTGGTAATCAGCTGTGGATTCTTTAAAAATAAATGGAGCATCTTTACTATCCATTGGCACTACAACAACATTGGAAGACGGAGCATAGTAAAAAAAACTCAAACCAGCCCCTTGCTTTTTTATCTTTCCATTTTTATATAATAAAACATAATTCGTAGGTTGAGTTTTTATAAATTTAAATCCAAGCATAAACACCTCTTTAGTAGAATATTTGTTTTATAATTATATATATTTTAAGAATAATTTCAATAGAAAATAAATTTAATTTTTATTGGCATGATTTTTTTAAATTTTAAAAAGTTGATTCTAACAATAAATTACATATTGTTTATTTTGATAACACAACTTACAAATTAAAATATTATACGAATTTAGAATGATTTATTGTTAAAATTATAATGACATCGTATAGATTGTCATTATACACTTAATCGTTTCTAAAAGGTCAATAAATAATAGAATTGACCTTTTGGAAACATCTGGGTATATATACCAAAAAGATTATTTTTTTTCTTTAACCTCTATTTACCAAATTATATAATTATGATATTATATCAATAGTTAGTCAAATTATTTCCTTTCTGGAAACAAGTGGTAGATACGTTTGTTTACAGAAAGTAGTATTTTTTTAATTCTGCGGCTAAACAATAATTCAAAAAAGGATTGCAAATTGGAAGGTCAATTATTAAAATTAAACGAACTTGGGGATATTATTTCAAATGAAGTAAAAAATATTGTTTCAAAGAATTCTTTAAAGGCAAAACTTGTTTGCATTGTTGTAGCAGAAGATGTTGCATCTATAAGTTACATTAGAGGCATGCAAAAACAGGCTGATAAACTTGGGATTGCCTTTGAGATCGCACATTTTAAAGAAAATATAACACAAGAAGAATTTTTTGAAAAAATAGAATTTTATAATGAATCAAAAGACTACTCTGGTATCATAATACAAGTTCCACTTCCAAAACATATAGATACATTCAAATTATCCTATATTATTGAACATAAAAAAGATATTGATGGTATAAATCCTCACAATCAAGGCAGACTCTTTGGTGGTAAACCATTTCTAATACCAGCAACCGCATGGGCTTGCGACATTACATTAAAATATATAGAAAAAAAATATAACTACAAACTTGAAGGAAAAACGGCGGTAATAGTTGGTAGATCATTAACTGTCGGTAAACCAACATTCCACCTTTTGTTACAAAGAAATATAACCCCTACGATAATCCATACAAAAACTATAAATAAAGAACAAATAGCAGATAAAGCTGATATTATTGTCGCTTCTTGTGGAATACCAGAGTTAATTACAGTAGAATGGATAAAACAAGATGCTATTGTTCTTGATGTGGGAATCCATTGTATAGAATGCAATATAGATAAAACATTTAAACTATGTGGAGATGTTAATGCAAAATCAACGCTTCATAAAGCATCTTTTGTGACCGCTGTACCTGGAGGCATAGGAGTTGTTACAAGTGCATTACTTTTTGCTAATGTTATAAAAAGTTACTATAAACTAAACGAAGACAGAGAAATTACTTTTGAGTTTGAGAAATAATTTCTTTGTGTCGAAAATGTTTGTCGATCGAATCAACAAACATTTTCCATAAATTATTTCTTTAAATAGTAATAGGGATTTCTTTTGAATATAATGAAATTTTTAACGGGGATTTACTACCACTAAGATCACCGTCTGACATTATTAAAAAATCTGAATCTACTTCAATTTCTACATCTGTTGCTTTTAAATAGGTACAACCTTTATTATAAATATGCTTTCCTCTAAAAGCCGAAATATAGCCAGATAAAAAGCCAAACCTATTAATATCATGTAAAATTATAATATCCATTATACCATCATCAAATATTGCATCAGGAGCAATCTTTACGGTTCCACCAGTAAATTTTGTATTTGATACAGTTAAAAAATAAACCTTGTCTGATTGATAAACTTCTTCTTTTCCATTAAGTTTATATTTTATTTTTATTTTATATGACTTAAATTGTTTTAAACCATAAATAGCACCCATAAAATAACTAAAAGACCCGTATTGCCTTCCATACCTTTCTGCATAATAGGCAAGGTTTGAAACATAACCCATTCCAACGATGTTTATACAATACCTCTTAGTTCCTGCAGTTACATCTTCCACAAGCATTATATCAGAATATTTTGGAGATGATATAGATTTAAAGTTTCTAATAGCATCGTTTATGTTTCGTACATTAAACTCTTTTAAAAAAGAATCGCCACTTCCAGATGGAAGAGGAAACAATGGTATTCGTTCGTTTTTTGGGATTTCCATTAAGGCATTAATCATTGATGATATAGTGCCATCACCGCCAACACTAATTATTAAATCATTAGATTTTGTAAAATGTATTTCTTTTATTATTTTTACCAATTCAGATTTTAAATTACATTTTAATAACTCTACATTAGCAAATAATTCTTTATTTAATTTTTCAATATATTTAATCAAAAGGCTTTTAGACTTGCCTTCTCCTGCATAAGGATTGTATATTAGTATGGGTTTTTTATAAACCATATTCCCCTCATTTATTCTTCTTATATACATACATTTTAAAACAATATTTATAAATATACAAGATAAATTTAATTATTTTAAATATAAAATGCCATATTGGATAAATTGAATAATTTTAAATCTATTTAATGCTTTATAGGTTAAAAACTAATTTTCTACATAAACTATTAAAAAAAGACCTGTTAGGTTTTTAAACCCCACAGGTCTTTATTCGTATAACAAATCTATAAAAATTTTATTTTCTTAATTCTCTAACACATTTTGCGAGAATGTCGTATAAGTCTTCGAGTTGTTCAAATTCAACACTTGAGAATGCAACTCTTAAGTCATCGCCGAGTACAATTGTTCCAACCCCATATTGTTTTAGTGCGTAAACTCTTAATTCTTCAGCAACAACGCCTTTTAATTTTAGACACATAAAATAACCAGAGTTGAAAGGATATACGTCCCAACAATCTTCGTATTTTTTATCATAAACAATTTCTTTAACTTTCACTGCTCTTTTTTCTAAGATAGCATATTTTTTCTTTTTTTCTTCTGTGTACTCAGAGTTACCTAATATATTTGCAAAAATTGACTGTGCTGGTTGTGAACAGTTAGAAATTGATGATCTAATACAAGCACCTGCTTTTTGTTCTAAAATTTTATACGCATCAGCACTTTGATTAGCATCTGCAAAAGTTATAAAACCAACTCTAAGTCCCCAAGAATAATCTTCTTTAGAAACACCATCTATTTTTACTGCTGCGATATTTTTGTGAATACCAGCAAATCTTGAAAAAATAGAGCCTTCTAGTAAATCTTTTTCGTAAAGTAAACCATAATAAGCATCATCACAAACAACAAGAATTTTTTTACCAGCATCTGCATATTTTGTTACAATGCTAACGATTTCATCTACTTCTTTTTTGGTTGGAGTGTAGCCTGTTGGGTTATTTGGAAAATTAAAAAGGAGAATAATTTTTTCTTTTTTTGAATTTTTCAACACAGTATCTAAAGCTTTTGTGTCAAAACCAGTTAAATTTTCGTTAAAAAGCGAATAATTTACAACTTTTCCACCGTATCTAACTTCAAACATAAGATTGTAGTTTTCCCATAATTTATCAGGGATAATTAACTCATCACCAGGGTTTACGAATAAATCCCCAACAATCATTATACCATGGGTTAAACCACTTGTTACAACAGGAGTACTAATTTGAGCATCACCTTTTAGAAGTTTGTTTTCTTCAACAATTTTTTTCTTCCATTTGGTTCTCAAATCTTGATTACCAAGGTTTGGTGCATAGTCAAAAATTTCACCTGTTTTGAGGTTGTTAAAGAAACCTTTGAGAGAAGAAATATTCATAGGTTCAGTACCCTCTTTTGCAATACCTATGGTTGCATTATATTTCTTCGCTAATTGTTTTGCTTCAGCAGCTTGAACGATAATTCCTTTTGGCATATAGATTTCTTTACCAAAATCGCTAAGCATATAGCTGAAAAGCGGGCTCTGTTTTGCAAGTGAGTCATTCATTTCTTTAGCAATTTCATTCATACATTCTCCTATAAAAATTAGATTTTTTATCTAAGACTTTTTAATTAAAATTTTCTCTATAATTTAATATAGTACCAGTAAATATACTGTGATAGTCTCCACTTCCATAATATTTTGCCAAATAAACATCATTTAAATTTTCTGGAATTATGTTGTTTGTGTGAACTAACTTACATTCAAGGCTAATTTCTGCTTCTTTTATTGAAGAAACTCCAATTTCCTTTGAATTAATTTTTGTTAATTTTGTTTCTGCAAATTTATCACAGTAAGCACCAGAATTTGTTCCACAAAAGGCAATTTGTTCGCTAAACTGAAGAGGTAAAATATTTACTGTAAATTCTGGATATTTTTGTAGAAGTTTATGAGAATGTCTTGAGGGTCTAACAAGAATACTCACCGACGGTTCTTGCCAAAGAAAACCAAATTGCATCCAACCGATTGTAATTATGTTCTCTTTATCTTTCCTGTTTCCAGTAACAACAAGTACCCCAGGTGTTGGGAGTTTGCTCATTATTTTGTTAAAATTAAGCCAAATCTTATTAATTTCTTGCCTTTCCATATTGTAAAATCCATTTTCGTAGGAATATATAACAATATTTTCTTTCTGTAAATCTTTTTTTGAAAAAACTTTATTATTTGAGAAAAGATATGAATATTAGAAAAAAATGGATTTTGGGCATATATTCTGACAAATTCTTATTTTTAATCTTAGTGGAAAATTTAACACTAAGTTTACGAAAAAAAACAAAAAACTTTTCCAATTAAACTTCGTGTCAAAATATCCACTTATCAAAATCGAGCAATTTCTCAGATTTTACCCATTCATTACTGTAATTAAAATTGATGTTTAAAAGTAGTATCTTTTAAAATACCTTCTTGTTCTTCATCAAGTATATTAGATAGATTAGTATCTTTTGATATTTCCATTTCTTCTGGTATTCCAAGATAAATTACACCAAATATAAACCCAGTCTCATCAATTATAGGTTTATAAACTGCAACATACCACCTATTAACAACAAATGCACGACCAAAATACTCTTTTCTATCCATTACTGTTTTATAAATATTATTCTCTGAAGGTATTATTGTACCTATCGCTCTTGAATTATCAAAATTTCTTACTGTTGTAGCAACTCTTATAAGACAATCTTCTGCCACCTGAAATATCGTTACAGATGTATTTGTTCGTTTTGATATAGAATCAACAATTTCTGTACTTCCTGTAACAATAGTTTTACCAACTTGTAGTTCCGAAACTTTATAATTACCAATTGGCACATTTTCTCCTGTTGGTAAAAAACTTGCTCCATATTCTTGTAAAATCTTACCTGCTTCAATAAGTTTAGATTTTAGGATTTCTTCAATATGTTGTTGATTTTCTTTAATTTTGTCAGAACGAACATCAAATTGTCCAACAAATTTCTGTAATTCTAATGTTTGTGCAACAAAATCGTTCATTGTACCAGACACTTTTTCACTTTCAGAAAGATTTGCTTGAGCGATAAATGAGATATGATTTATTGCCTGTAAAATCTCTTTAGAACTAAGTTTTACTTTATGAACCTCGTCACTTATAGTCTTAACAAGCCCTGTGATAAGTTCGTTAGAAAAAGAAATTTCTTTTAATATATTTGTAGTAGTTTTTGAATACTTTACACCTTCTTGAATAATCTTATTGTTATTTGTAATCAGTTCATGAATTCTATTTGCAGCCCCTGTTGATTTTTCTGCAAGTTTTCTAATTTCACCAGCGACTATATTAAACCCTTTACCCGCTTCACCTGCCCTTGCTGATTCAATAGAAGCATTTAAAGAAAGTAAATTTGTCTGTTCTGCGATTTCGTTAATCATTTCAATAATATTTGTTATTTCTTGAGAGCTTGACTCTATTTTTGCCATTTCTCCTTCGAGTTTTTGCATTGAGTCCATCCCTTGTTGTGCTTTTCTTAACGCTTGATCTGTATATGAGTTAGCTTTTCCAGACTCATTTGATATTGTTTCTACCATTGAGTTCATGCTCTCAAAATTTCCAAGTGTTTCTTCTACTGTAACAGCCTGTGTATTAGCAGAATCTCTTACCGCATTAGCAGATTTAAATAAATTTCTCAAGTTTTTTGTTAGAATAATAATAGCAATATAAATTTTTTGATTTAAATTTTTAAGTGTGTCTACCATTCCAGAAAAAGATTTAATAAGTTCACCAAGTTCATCTTTTCTATCAAACTCAAATTTTACAGTTAAATCACCTTTTCCTATTGTCTCTGATTTTTCGATTAACTTTTTTAGAGGATCGATCAATAACCTTGTTACTATCCCAGCAGAAACAATCCACCCAATTACGATAAAAATAATAGCAATTATAAAAAATGTTGCAATAATTTGCAATCTTTGTATAAAAACATCTTTTTTAAACTCATCCACTGTTTTTTGAATATCATCAATGTAAAGTCCTGTACCAACCATCCACTCCCATGAATCAAATCCAGTTGCATAACCAATTTTATCAACTTCTTTACTTATCTCTGGTTTATTCCAAACAAAATTTACAAAACCACCTCTATTTTGAGCAGCTTTTATTAACTCTTGTATTACCATAACACCATTTTTATCTTTCATTTCCCAAAGATTTTCTCCTTCGAGTTGGGGTTGAATAGGATGAGCGATATTTTTACCTTCATAATCATAAACATAAAAATAGCCATTCACACCATCAAATCTAAAGGTCTTAATAAGTTTTAAAGCATCTTCTTTGTATTTGGCTTCTTCAATCTGTATATCAGTATTAGATTTTCCTTGTTCCAAAAGTTCTTTTTCTTCTTGCTTAAAATCATTATAAATTTTTGTTATGCTATTAATTGCAATATTAGTCGTGTCTTGAAGAAGTTTTTTTCTGTTATTAAGTTCCGTAGCCTCGATATGCTTTAATTCATCAAAAGATATTTTTTCAAAATTGATCAACTGAAAAATAGCCAAAACTATTTGAGATGTAGCAAATATTATAGTAAAAAATTTTATCAAAGAAAATTTAACTGATTCTGTATTTATTTTTAATTTCTTTTCTTCTTTTTGAACGACTTGAGTCTTCTCTTTTTCAATTTTTTTTTCTTCATTAGATTTTTTATTAAGTATCTTCTTTTCTTTTTTTGCTTTCTTATCGAGCATCTTTTTCTCTGCGTCTTTTTTCTTCTTTTCTATGCTTTGCTTTTTTTTATCTTCTTTTTCTTGAATTTTCTTTTTTTTGTTTTCTGCGTCTATTATTTTTTTATCTTTTTGCTCTTGTGGCATTTAATTATCCTGTTTCTTAAAAATGGAATCATTATAATATCGGAAATAAGAAACAAGTTTTTAATAAGACTAAATAAAATTTGTGAATTTATTTAAAAAAGGAACAGTTTTTAGCAATTCAAACTCTTTTATAAAATTTTTTGTCGTTAAATTTTCATTAATTAATTTTTCAACTTCATTTTTTGAGTAAAATTTAACCTCGTCAATTTCATTTGGTGGGAAAGTAACTTTTTCATCTGTGATATAAGCAAAAGAAAAGACTAATTCTTTTTCTATTTCAGACTCAAAAATATATTTGCCGAGTGGAATTATTCTTTCTTGATTTATATTTATCCCAGATTCTTCTAATGCCTCTCTTTTTAAAGCATCTACTAAATTTTCTCCAGATGAAATATGTCCACCAACAGATGTATCCCATTTACCTGGTTGAATATCTTTTGACATCGCTCTTTTTTGTAACAAAAGTCTATCTTGTGAATTAAAAATATGAATATGTACAACAGGATGTAAAAGTTTACTCCCATTATGACATATCGGGCGAGGTGCTTTACCTATGACCTTTCCTTCTTCTGTTACTATATCAAACCACTCATCTTCTTTATACTTTTTTAAAATATACTGTTTGTACACTATCCTATAAATAAATATTCCCAAGATAACAATACCAAACATTATATAAAGTAAAATACCACTTATAAAAGCCCAGATTTCTTTTGAAAAATAGAGACTTGATATTACAATTAGAGCAATATGAATTATTATCAGCGGAATTAAGAAAATTAAGTTTTTTTGTATAAACTTAATTTTATCATCTTCAAGTTTTATTTCTTTAAAATATCGAGAAAGATAACCTGTAATAAATTTTTTTGAAAAACATAACGGTATTAAAAATATTACAAGAACTAATTCGATAATGGCTGGTTTTAATTTAAAAAATACTGGGTCTTTAAATAAAATCGAAACCAAACCCATTAAACTAATTAAAATTAAATCAACGAATATAAACCAATCTATCTTTTTGAATTTTACAAAAAAAACTATAAATTCTAATAAACTTACTCCAATTGCAAGTAAAATAGAAACTATACTATCTTTAAATACAAAATCAGCGATTATAAAGACAAATATAGGTAATGTCGAAATAATAATATTTTTTAAAATAGAAGTTTGCATGAGTTTTTATACCAAAAAATTTAGATTTTGTCAATTAAGGTTTTTTGAATATACTTAACGAATTCTAATATGGTAAATAAATTTTTTCTCTATCTTTTGATAACAACAGGTTTAAGCCCTGACAAATTACTCGGTTTTAATTATAGTGAAAATTTTAACACGAAGATCACGAAGAAAGTACGGGAGAAATCCCTCTTTTTGAAAACTGGGGATAGATGAAGGCTTAAGATCATTGTTCTAATTGACCATTTAGAAAATTTTGAGTATATCTATAAAAAATAAAAAAAGACAGAGTAAATCCCTGCCTTTAATTTTAAGATAATAATTATTTAATTTTAAATTTATTTTTAAATCTTTCAATCCTACCCGCTGTATCAACAAGTGTTTGTTTTCCAGTGTAAAATGGATGGCAAGAAGAACAAATTTCAACATGGATATTTTTTGCTGTTGACTTTGTCTTAAATGTATTGCCACAAGCACATACAACAGTAGCTTCGTCGTATTTTGGGTGAATACCTTTTCTCATATTTATCTCCTTAATTTAATATTTTATTGATTCATAGAATTTAAAAATGCTTCGTTATCTTTTGTCTTTTTCATTTTATCTATTAAGAACTCAAGCATCTCTACATCTTCCATATTATACAACACTTTTCTTAAAATCCAAAGCTTTTGTAGCTCTTTTTCTGATAAAAGTAATTCTTCTTTACGAGTTCCAGATTTTTTCACATTAACTGATGGGAATATTCTTTTATCGGAAAGTCTTCTATCAAGGTGAAGTTCCATATTTCCAGTACCTTTAAACTCTTCAAATATAACTTCATCCATTTTTGACCCAGTTTCAATCAAACCTGTAGCAATTATAGTTAAACTTCCGCCTTCTTCTATATTTCTTGCTGCACCAAAAAATCTTTTTGGTTTATGTAGTGCATTTGAGTCAACACCACCAGATAAAATTTTACCAGAAGTTGGAACAACTTGGTTATACGCTCTTGCAAGTCTTGTGATAGAATCAAGTAAAATAACAACATCTTTTTTATGTTCTACAAGTCTTTTTGATTTTTCGAGTACCATTTCAGCAACTTGAACATGTCGAGTCGCAGGTTCATCAAATGTAGAACTAACAACTTCACCTTTTACACTTCTTTGCATTTCTGTTACTTCTTCTGGTCGTTCATCTATTAGGAGAATAATTAAATAAACTTCTGGATGATTTATAGAAATAGCATTTGCTATTGTTTGTAAAATTGTTGTTTTACCAGTCCTTGGAGGAGAAACAATTACCCCTCTTTGCCCCTTGCCAATTGGAGTAAATAAATCAATCAATCTGGTTGTTATATTACAACTATCTGCTCCAGAAAGATTAAATTTTTCGTTTGGATGTAATGGAGTTAAGTTATCAAATAAAATTCTTGTTGTAGCATTTTCTGGTGGTTCTCCATTAACACTTTCTACTCTCAATAGAGCAAAATATTTTTCACCCTCTTTTGGAGGTCTAATTTGCCCACTAACAGTGTCACCTGTCTTTAAGCCAAATAATCTAATTTGGCTTGGTGAAATATAAATATCATCTGGACCTGATAAATAGTTATAATTTACAGAACGAAGAAATCCATATCCATCTGATAAAATTTCTAATACACCAGAGGCATAAATAACGCCTTCTTTATCTGTATGATTTTTTAATATTCCAAAAATCAAGTCTTGCTTCTTCATTGAGTTTAAGTTTTCTAAATTTACTCCAACTCTTTCTGCTTCTGCCTTTAATGCTTGTATTGATAAATTTGTCAAATCATTAATATTTAATCTTGGAGCATTTGGGTCTCCAAAAGTTTTTTCTGTTTTTTCTGATTTTTCACCATAATTTGATATTTTTCTTCTATGATATTCTTTTTTTATTTTGTTTTGCGGATTTGTTTCTAAAACTATCAATTTTTTTGCTTTTTTTACAACTATGCCATTTTCTTCTTTTTGCTGACTATTTGTTGCTTCATTGCTTGAAGTTGAGTCAACATCATCTTGGGTTGGCTCTTCTAAAAATTGTTCTTCCATTTGTACCTCTTTTTGTTCATTCATTTTTTCATCGCTCATATTCTCCCCTCTGCTGAAGTCAAAGATTTATTTTAGTAAATTCCAAAAATTAATATTAATTATTGATTTTATGTAAGAATATTACATTATACTGCAAAAAATTTTGTACCAAGTTTTACAAAATCCTTGTCAAAATCGATATGAGGTCATTCTTTACCTTCACATTACAATATATTTTCAATATCAATAGTAAAAAATCTAAAAAATCCTTCTAAAAATCTTTTCTAAAATTAATTATTTGTTGAAGAATGAATCAGATTAGTATGTTAAATATCATTTATGAGCATATAATTCGCTATTAATTATATACTTAAAATGTTTTAAAAGGTCAATCCTTTTCTAAAAAAAAAATAAGTTTAATTTTTTATCTATAAATTAGATAGTTCTAAAACATTTTAAGCTATATAATGACAAATTGAACGATTGCCATTATAGTGAATTTTAGTTCCATTAATATTACAACTTTAAATAAAGATTTGCGTTAAAAATCTATTTAAATGTGTATTAGAAATTAACAAAATTGTTTCAATTTCATTAATTTTTGGTATATACGTTAAGGTTGTAAAACTTTATTTATATTGTAAGTTTATTACCCTACCTTACCAACAGTCATTAGATTTGTGATTATTAGGAAACCTTTTACTGCCCCTTAATTATCTCACATCGCCCATTAAAAACAACACCATCGGATATTTTAATTTTTTTAGCTTTCACATTTCCTTGAACTTTACATATAGGTAACATTTCAACTCTTTCTTCTGCATTAATATCACCTTTAACAGTTCCATAAATTACAATTGACTTAGCTTTAATATTTGCTTGAACAGTTGCGTTTTCACCTATAACCAAAAGCCCTGTCGCATTTATATTCCCTATATATGTTCCATTTATTTTCAAAGAATCTCTAAATGATAGATCGCCATTAAAATTTGTATTTTTACCAAGGATTGTTTTAATTTTTTTATTATTATAATAATTTTCTAATAAGTTAGCCATTCAATCAGAACCTCAAAATCATTATTTCGTTTTCATTTCAAAAACCCCATCCCAATCATCAGACACAGGATTTTTTATAAAATAATTACATCTTTCTATAAAGATTTGGGAAGGTGTATCATTTGGATATATTTCTAATGCTTTACTAAATTTTAAAAGAGCTTCTTTAAATTTTTTCTCTTTATATAAAGCAAGCCCTTCTTCAAAAACTCTAATGCAATCTATTTTCTGTTTATTTATCATATTATTCAGATAAATCGTTATCCTCTGAAGAGTTTAAATATTTATTTATTCTTTTTTCTAATTCTTCTAAAGAAAACTCTTCATCTTTCATTCTACTGCCTTTATTTTCAATATCAATTATCTCTTCTTCAAGGCTATTTAACAATGCAATAGTTTCTTTGTATTCTTTTTCAAATTTTATTTTAAAATCTTCAATATTTTCTTTATTATTAAAATCAAGTTTTTTTAATTCATCATTTAATATATCTAAAGGTTTTTTTATATGCCTTGTAAATGATATTAAATTAGTATTTAAGGATTCTAAAATAGCAAGTCGTCTTTCTTTCTTAACTAATTGCTTTGAAAGTTCTTTTTGTTTAATTATATTTCTTATTCTTGCCAAAACTTCACTAAAATTAAAGGGTTTTGTTATATAATCCTCAATCCCCATTTCAAGTCCCAAAACTTTACTCTCAGTATCCCCCATAGCAGAAAACATTATTATAGGTAAATTCTTAAATTCATGAAATTCTTTATCTTTTTTGAGGATTTGGATAACTTCAAACCCTGTTATTTTAGGAAGAACATTATCAAGAAGCATTATCGCAGGAGAATACAACTTTACTTTTTCTAAAGCTTCTGCTCCATCTTTTGCTGTTATAACTTCAAAACCAAGTTTGGATAAGGTTATATCAAAAAATTCTAATGTTAAATATTCATCATCGACAACTAATATCCTCTTTGGTAATTTCATCACTTACAACCTGCCTAACCCTTTAATTTTTTTTCAAAAGCATCTCTTACTAATTGTTTTAACTCTTTACCTGGTCTAAAAATCGGTACAGCATGTTTTTCAACAGAGATAACTTCTTTTGTTCTTGGATTTATAGCTTTTTTTGGTTCTCTAATCTTTGATTCAAAAGTACCAAAGCCTCTAAGTTCTATATGCTCATCTTTTGCCATACCATCTTTTAAAACTTCAAATAATCCATCTAAAATTAACGCTATATTCTTTTGAGAAACTTCTCTCTTTTTAACACCAACATTATTTTTTAAAATATTTTCTTGTATAAGATAAACTAAATCTGATTTTGTCATAAATTTTACACCTATCTATTTATTAGCTTGCTTGTTTATGTTCGTTAAAAACATCTTTAATTTTTTTAACTATCCTTGATTTTAGTCTCGCACCTTTATTTCTATGAAATATATTTCTTTTTACAGCCTTATCTACTTCACTCATAAAAGTCCTTAATCTCATTTCAACATCTTCTCTGTTTTTTGTTTCAATAGCTTCAACCAATCTTATCTTTGCAGTATGAACTTTAGATTTAATGACTCTATTTCTATCTCTTCTTACTTTATTTTGTCTTTCTCTTTTTAATACAGACCTATTCATTTTTATCTTTCTCCTTGCTTTTCTCAAAAAATATATTATTATATCTTTATATACTTAAAATGTTTTAAAAGGTCAATCTTTTTTTTTAAATAAACAAGTTTAATTTATTATATATAAATAATATAATCTAAAACATTTTAACATATATATTAACAATTTGAATAATTGTCAATATAAAATTACCAAAAGTTTGATTTTTTGTCAACTAAATGTTATCTATTATTTTTTTTATAGAATATATTAATTATGAATAATTTGCAAGAAATTTTATCACAAATTCCAAAATTATCCGGTGTTTATACATATAAAGATGTAAATAATAATATTATATACATCGGAAAAGCTAAAAATTTGTTTAATAGGGTACACTCATATTTTAACAAAAATACCGATTTAAAAACTAGAACATTGGTAAAAAAAATCGATAAGATAGAATATTTTGTTACAAATAACGAAATTGAGGCTCTTTTACTCGAAAATAACCTAATTAAACAATTTCAACCAAAATACAATATAAGGTTAAAAGACTCAAAATCATTCCCGTTGATTAAAATTACAAAAGAAAATCTTCCTAGAATAGTCATGTGTAGAGAAAAAACAAACAAAAAAGATGAATATTTTGGTCCATATATTGATTCTTATAAAATTAAAACAATTTTAACAATTTTTAAAAAATATCTAAAGATTAGAGGTTGTAGGAAAAAATTTAAATCACCTTACAATTATAAACCTTGTTTAAATTATTATATAAAAAGATGTTATGCCCCTTGTGCTTCTTTTATAACTGAAGAAGAATATTTAAAAACCATTGATATTGCAAAAAATATTCTAAAAGGAAACACAAAACCAATAATAGAAATGCTTACACAAAAAATGTGGGAACACTCACAAAACGAACGATACGAGAGGGCGGCAGAGACACGAGATCAGATAAAAAGCATTTCAGAACTTGAGACAAAACAGTTTGTAGAAATGGTTAATGGTGACAATAGTGATTTTATTGGAATTTTTTCTGACTTTAATATGGCTTCGATTTCTCTTATAAAACAAAGGCAAGGTAAAATTATTGGAAAAGAAAATTTTATTCTAACAAATATAATTGATTATTCGACAGTTTTGCCAGATTTTTTGAATGCCTATTATTTAAATATAACAGAATTTCCAAAACATATTTTTATTCCAGAAAAAATAGATGACGCAAAAATATTGAAAGATGCAATAAATCAAAAATTTAATATAACCGTACATATTGATTTTCCACAATCTCCTAAGGATAAAAAAATTTTACAACTTTCAAAACAAAATGCTGAAATTTATTTTGAAGAAAAACAATATAAACTTGATAAAATACATTCTTTAAGAGAATTAAAAAAAGTTTTAAATCTTACAACTCTTCCACGAAAAATAGAATGTTTTGATATTGCAACACTAAGTGGTAAATTTAACACTGCAAGTATGGTAACTTTTACAGATGGTAAACCCAATAAAGCTGAATATAGACAATTTAACATAGAAGGGCAAGGACATCCCGACGACTATCTTATGATGGAAGAAGTCATTGCAAGGAGATACCAAAAACTAAAAAATGAAAAGTTACCTTTTCCTGATTTAATCGTTGTTGATGGTGGGAAAGGACAAGTTAGTTCTGCACTAAATTCTTTGTCAGTACTTGATATTGATATTCCACTAATTGGGCTTGCAAAAAAATTTGAGCATATATTCTTACCTCACAAAAAAAGCCCATTGATTTTACCAAAAGAGTCTCTGGCTCTAAAACTTTTGCAAGCAATTAGGGACGAAGCACATAGATTTAGCAACATAAGACTTAGTAAAAGGTATAAAAACAAAACTTTACAAACAAAGTTGCTTGAAATTGAAGGAATTGGTGAAAAGAAAGCAACTTTACTGATAAAGAAGTTTAAATCACTAAAAAATATAGAAATCGCAACAATTGAAGAAATTGCTAAAGTTGAAACTATTGGTGAAAACCTAGCAAAAAAAATCTATAATTTTTTCCACACATAATCACATTGCGGGGCATTATAAGCGATTGTATTTTTTGTATCCCCATTTCTATCAAACTGATATTCTGGAAACACTGTCTTATGATACAATTTATCATAATCGCAAATATGACAAGTTAATTTAGGAACTCCACATTCTTTAAAAAAATCATAAAAAACACACCTAGTGATTTGTAAGTGTATCTTATTTTCTTGTTTTATTAATAAATTATGTTTTTGAAGAAGTCCAAATCCATCATTCATTACTTTTTCTTCATAAAACATCCAACGTTTATACGAGTCTTTTATTTTCATAAACTTATATTTTTTTACTACTTTCATATCTGAATTAAAAGCGGCCTTTTCTACAAACGCTTGAGCAACTTCGTCAAATCTTTCAGAAGGAACAACTTCTTTCAATCTTAAATATACAGCAACAAAAAATGACAAAGGTTTAACATATTTTGCCTCTTCGGATTCTTCTTTAGCCCATTTGGTTTTTTCAAATATTTCTTTTGAATATTTTGAACATTCCATAATAAAGCTAAACCATTTAGAACCTAACTCTTTTTCTAAAACTGGCTTAATTGCCAGCATACCAGATATAGTTGAAGATATTTCATTAAAAATAGACATTTAATACTCCTAATTAATTTATACAACACACATTAATCTGACTATACATATACACAGATTAAAATCGCACTTCTACAGAAACAAGGGCAGAACCCCTCAGATATTCCCCATTTTTAAAAAATGGATTTTTTAACACAAAAAACGCGAATAAAACACGAAGATTTAATTTAAAAAATGTATTTTTCTTATATTTCTTCAGTAAATATTCCTTAACTTACAAAATTGAATTTCTTCCTTATTATAACTTTAAGAAGATAAAAAAAATAAGGAGGAAATCATAGAAAGAAGTTATTGATATTTTAACCATAATTATAAAAAGAGTCAAGAAATTAACTGAAAAAAAAATGTTAATATTTCGAAAATATCGTCCCGAATAAAGAAGTTAAAGATGAATTATAAATTTTTATTGATCGTAAATTTCTTATTATATAAAACCTCAATGTGAGAGTTGATTTATTGACCATTTAGAATTCGTTGAGCGTATCGATAATTTATTATATTATACTGTCGATGTGTTTATAGTTTTTGACCCAGTCTATAGCTTCTTTTTCGCTTGTGAATATGGAAGAATTTTTTGCTTTAGTAAATTTTATATAAATTTTAGCAATTAATAATAAAGTGGGATTGTCTTTCATAAGTATTGCGTTTGGTTTTTCGGGATTGTGTGTTTTGTGGTGGTTTGAACATAGATTTTGGTCAAGAGGAGAAAATCCTTTTAATTCCCGTCCATCGCTTATAAATCCAATATATTCTTCACCTGATTTAAAAATAGGTTCAACAGCGTCAAGAAAATTCTCGTATTTTAAATCTCCTAATATTGTTATCCAAATAATTTTGTCTTTTAATTCAGCCTTAACCATTAAAAGTCCTTTTATTACTAATCAATTTTTACAGTTATATACTGAAATGTTTTAGATTTGTCTTAAATTCAATGATATTTTTTTCTAAGTAATTTTAAGCAAACAAGTTGTAAAAAAACATTTCAGATATATAATGACAATCTGCACGATTATCATTATAAGACTATTATACTAACAAATCTTTAAATTTGCAATTATCTATTGTTTTTTTATACATTTTTTTAGTTTTATTAAAAATATATAGTTATTTTAAAATGGAAACAAAAATATAGACTTAAAATAAATATTAATAATAACATATTTATGAGATTATTATTACTATTATGATAAATAATAATATAATTTTTTACAAATTTATTTTTGATAAATTTGACTTTTAATAATTTTCAACCTATACTTTTATAAGAATATTTTTTTTAGTGATGTCAAGGAGTTTGCAATGCCAAAAATACTTGTTGTCGATGACTCTTCATCGTTGCGTTCAATAATTAGACATACCTTAGAAATTAATGGGTATCAAGTTATTGAAGCTGGTGATGGTTACGAAGCAATTCAAAAAATTTCGGATGATATAAAATTGTTGATTAGTGATATTAATATGCCAAAAATGAATGGAATTGAACTTGTTAAAAACATTAGAAATAATACCAGTTATAAGGCTCTTCCTATTCTTATATTAACAACAGAATCAGCAAGCGAGTTGAAAGAAGAAGGAAAAAAGGCAGGTGCAACTGGTTGGCTTGTTAAACCATTTGATGCAGAAAAATTATTGTTTATCATAAAAAAACTTATTGGTAGTTCGGAGATGTAAGATGTTTTATATAGAAAATGAGAAAACAGACAATGAAATAATTATAAAAATTAATGGCAATGCAACTATTCAAAATATAGAGAAAATTAACGAAAATTTTAATGAAAATCTCTCTTTTAATAAAATTATCATTGATTTAAGAAATATTACAGAAGTTGACTTTTCGTTTGTTCAAATATTAGTATTATTTTATTCTTATTGTTTATCAAATAAATTGTTATTAATTATAAAAGATGATTATTTTCCACAAAATTTAAATAATTTAGTTATCCAACTTGGGTTTGATAGACTTCAATTAAAAAATGAAAACTTGATATTTTCACTTAAAGATTTTTTTAAAATAAACATAGGAAGGCAATAAATGAATGATGGTAAACCACTTGATATTTATATTGAGGAAGCCTCTGAATTACTTGTAAAAATAGAGAGCCTTCTTATAGAGTTAGAAAATAATAATAATTCGCCAGAAATTGTTGACGAACTTTTTAGGGCTTTGCATACGATAAAAGGTTCTGGGAGTATGTTTGGGCTTGATATTATAGCTTCTTTTACCCACGAGTTAGAAACAATATTCGACTTAGTAAGAAAAAAAGAATTACAAATATCAAACCAATTGATTAATTACTCACTAAAAGCAAAAGACCATCTTGAGTATCTATTAAAAAACATAGATAATACAAAAATTTCTCCTGAGACAGAAGAACTCATAAAAGCATTTAGAGAGTTTCTACCAAAGAATATTGAGAGCAAAAAAGATTCTACCGAAACAAAAAAAACTATTGTAAAGGAAGAAACTAAAGAAATTTTAAATACTTTTAGAATTATTTTTAAACCCATTACAGAAATTTTACTTAGAGGTGTTAATTTAAACCTTTTGTTAAAAGAATTGTCTTCTTTGGGAGAAGCATTAATTACTCCACATTATGAATATTCACAAAAATTTAAAGAAATAAATCCCGAATTTTGTTATTTTTGGTGGACGATTATTCTAACTACAAAAAAAGATATTAATGATGTTAAAGATGTTTTTATATTTGTTGAAGATTATTGTGAGCTAAAAATAGATAAAATTGATGATTTTACGATATTGGAAGAATCAAAAAAAATAGGCGAAATTCTTTTAGAAAAAGGGGACATATCAAAAGAACAGATAAACGATATTCTAAAGGAAAATAAACTCTTTGGTAAACTCGCAGTAGAAAAAGGTTATATCACTCCAGATAAATTACAATCAGCACTCGATGAACAAGCACAAATCCAAAAAATTAGAGGAAAACAAAAAGAACTTGAAAGTCTTGCTACAATTAGAGTTAAATATAAAAAACTTGATGATCTTGTTAATATTGTTGGAGAACTTGTAACACTTCAAGCACAGTTTACTCAATATTCTTTAAAAAACAAAGAGCCAGAGTTTGTTAGCTTAACAGAAAACCTCGAACGACTTACATCTGAGTTAAGAGACCAATCAATGGATTTAAGAATGATACCAATCGTGGATACTTTTAATAGTCTTTATAGAGTGGTTAGAGATATTTCACAAAATCTCGGCAAAGAAATACATTTTATAACTTCTGGGACAGACACCCAGCTTGATAAGAATATTATTGATAAATTAAAAGACCCTCTTGTTCATATTGTAAGAAATTCTATTGATCACGGGATAGAGCTTCCTCATGAAAGAGAGCATAAAAATAAACCTAAAATTGGTTTGATTTGTGTTAGTGCTTATAATGAAGGTGCTAATGTGGTAATCAGCATAAAAGATGATGGTGCAGGACTTTCTAAAGAAAAAATATGGAAAAAAGCAATTGAGCGAGGTTTAATAAAAAATGAGTCTCTACTTAGTGATAAAGAAATTTATGATTTAATTTTTTTGCCTGGATTTTCTACTGCTGAAGTTACAACAGAAGTTTCTGGTCGTGGTGTTGGGATGGATATTGTCAAAAAAAACATTGAAAGTTTGCAAGGCACAATAGAAATTAATACAGAACCAGATAAAGGAAGCGAAATAATTTTAAGAATCCCTCTGACATTAGCAATAATTGACGGACTTCTTATTAATATAAGTGAAGAGTTTTATATAATAAATCTTTCCCTTGTAGCAGAATGTATTGATCTCAAAGACGAGGTAATTGATAAATCTCAAGGTAAAAAAATTGCACACCTTAGAAATGAAATGATCCCTTATATTTCTTTGAGAGACTTGTTTGAAATACCAGGCGAAAAACCAGCAATAGAGCAACTTGTTATCATAAACATAGAAAATCAAAGAATTGGACTTGTTGTTGATAATGTCATTGGTCAAAATCAAACAGTAATAAAATCAATTGGCAAAGTTTTCACCGCAGTTGATGAAATTTCTGGAGCTTCTATACTCGGCGACGGAACGCTTGCCTTTGTCCTCGATGTAAATAGGATTATAAGAAAACAAATCAAAAAGAATATGAGTGTGATTATATAATAATAGGAGAATATTATGAAAAATCTTAGAAAAACTTACATAATTTCTGTTTTAATTACTTTTATTGCGTTTTTTGGTTATTCATCTACAAATTTAAGTCCAAATGAAGCATTACAGATATTAAGAGATGGAAATCAACGATTTTTAAAAGGTAAACGAATTTTACCAAATCAAAATGCAGAACGAAGAACTCTCACTTCGGATAAAGGACAATCTCCTTTTGCAACTATACTTAGCTGTTCTGACTCAAGAGTGCCAGTTGAACATATTTTTGATACAGGTATAGGCGATATTTTTGTAATAAGAGTCGCTGGGAATGTTTCTGATACTGATGAGATTGGTACAATGGAATATGGGGTTGAACATCTGGGGACACCTGTTTTAATTGTTTTGGGTCATTCTGATTGTGGAGCTGTAACAGCAGTCGTTAAAGGTGATAGACTTACCGGGAATTTGCCAATGCTTGTTGATAATATAAAACCTGCTTTTGATAAGGCAAAAAAAACTTATGGCAGTGTTTTTTCGGAAGAATTACTTGACTCTGCAACAGAACTAAATGTTTGGCAAAGTATTGAAGACATTCTAAAGAGGAGTGAAGTAATAAGAGAAAAAGTTAAAAAAGGCAACCTAATTATTGTCGGTGCATTATATGATCTAAAAACTGGAAGTATTAACTGGCTTGGTGAACATCCAGATCAAAATAGACTCCTATCAGAAAAAAGAACTCAAGAACAAAGAACTCTAAAAGACACTAAAAAAACACAAACAGAGCAAATTGAAAAAAAAACCACAAAAGAAGAAAAATCTGATTTTAGTTGGGTGTTTTCGGCTACTATATTAATTTTAGTATTAATTTCTGTACTAATAGTAGTATTCTTACTATTTATAAATCCTAAAACAAAACTCAAAAGAATTAAAATGAAAGAAATGTTAATTGCTGGATTTGTATCTTTACTGATAATAATACTATTTATTTCAAGTCTTGCTGTTTTAAATATTGGCAATATTGGAGTACAAATAAAATCAATAACTGAAGAAGACATTCCTTTATCAGAAACTTTGGGAGAAATAAACACAGTTTTTTTTGAAGAAATGCTTGCTTATGAAAGGCTTTCGGGTATTACGAGAAGTGGTAATGTAAGTTATAATGATATAGATAAGATTAAAGAATTAGAAGATGAATTTCATCAAAAATGTATTGAAAATGACAAAAATTTTGAGATAGCAATGGCTATTATATCATACTCTATCACAAATTTAACAAATAGAGAAGAAATTGAAGTATTTAAGAATTTACAAGAAGAATTTAAAAATATAAAAAAAGAATTGGAAGATTTTGAACGTAATGTTGAAGAAGCATTTAGATTTGCCGATGATGGAAATTTTAGTAAAATTTCTGATAATGAAGAGGCACTTGATAAAAATGGAGAAGATATTTCTCATAATATAGAAATTATTCAACAAGAAATTGAAGATGCTGCTGCAAAATCAGCATTAAAAACCAAACAAGACGGTACCTCAACAGAGATTACATTGATTATTTTTGGAATACTTAGTGTAATTATAAGTATAGTAATTGTTTATGCTTTGATTAGAGCAATAATGAGTCCAGTTGAAAAAATTAGAGACGCATCTGATAATGTAGCAACAGGAAGTGAGCAATTAAGTTCAAGTTCGCAGCAGATGTCACAAGGAGCTTCAGAGCAGGCAGCCTCTGTTGAAGAAATATCATCTTCTATCGAGGAGATGACAGCAACAATCAAACAAAATGCAGATAATGCAAGCCAAACAGAAAAAATTTCACGCAAATCATCAGATGATGCTAAAAAAAGTGGAGATGCAGTTTTGCAAACTGTAAAAGCAATGAAAGACATAGCAGAAAAAATTAGTATTATCCAAGAAATCGCAAGACAAACAAATTTACTTTCACTAAATGCCTCAATTGAAGCTGCAAGAGCTGGGGAACACGGTAAAGGTTTTGCTGTTGTTGCAAGTGAAGTTCAAAAACTAGCTGAACGAAGCCAAAACGCAGCAACTGAAATAAGTAATATCTCAAAAACAAGTGTTAGTATTGCAGAATTAGCTGGCGATATGCTTTCAAAACTTGTACCTGATATTCAAAAAACAGCAGAACTTGTTGCTGAAATAAATGCAGCAAGCACAGAACAAAGTAAAGGTATTCAACAAATAAACGGTGCAATTTTACAGCTAAATAGTGTCGTCCAAGAAAACGCCTCATCAGCAGAAGAGGTTGCATCTACTTCTGAAGAACTTTCAGGGCAGGCAATGCAATTACAAGATGCTTTAACATTCTTTAATTTTGAAAGTAAAGAAGAAATGGAGTTACACCAAAGGAAAATGAGTGAACATCATTTTGGACAAACTCCAAAAAAGAAAATTATAACAAACCATATTAATCTTAATCAAAAAATAGAGCCAAAAAAATTACTTGTTGATAAAAAAGGCTTCGATTTAAATATGGATAAAGATGATGAAGATAAAGACTTTGAGAGGTTTTAATTCCCATAGAGGAATTACTATCAGTACCATTGCTACTGTTTAGGAAAGAAGGAGTAGCCCCCCTTGTTTCCGTTTTGTATATTATCAAAAAAGGAGTTATTTATGGGAGAAACTGATAAGTCAGAGCAGTATTTGACATTTTTATTAAATAAAGATAGTTATGCTTTTAATGTGTTAAAAATTAGAGAAGTTTTGGAATTAGTTAAGATCACAAGAGTTCCTCGAACACCAAACTTTATGGCAGGTGTTATCAATTTACGAGGACGAGTTGTGCCAGTAATTGATCTAAGGGTCAAATTTGATATGGAAGAAACTGGAAATACAATTGACACAACGATAATAATTGTAGAAGTGGATTATCAAGAAGAAATAATAATTATTGGTGCGTTGGTAGACTCAGTAAAAGCAGTTGTTAGACTTGAAGAAAGCCAACTTGAGCCTCCTCCAAAAATAGGAATGAATCTTGATTTAAATTTTATTGATGCTATTGGTAAAAAAAGTAATGATTTTATAATTATTTTAAATGTTGATAAAATATTTTCTGTAAAAGAGTTGTCTTTTTTGGCAGAAGAAATTAATAAGGAAGAAATTAAGCCACAGAATTATACAGAATAGTACAGAGATTCTAAGAAGAGTGTTTTTTAAAACTCAGTGTTTCTTCTGTGAAATTTTGTGACTAAGTAATAAGACTATAAAATTTATTATTAAAAGGAATGTAATTATGTTAAACAAGGTTAAATTAGGTCCAAAATTAATTGGTGGATTTTTATTGATTTCGTTTATTGCTTTAATTATTGGTATCTTTGGAATACTCAATATAAAAAAGATTGAAAGCCAAGATACTTTTATGTATCAAAAAGCAACAATTCCTCTGGAATATGTGTGTAACTTAGTTATGAATCAGGAAAGGATGAGAGGAAATACTTTAAGGCTTTTTTATGAAAATGATCCAGATAAAATTAAAAAAGATATTGAAGAAAATAATGTTTTTGATAAAAATTTTAATGAATATGCAAAAAAATATACAGAGACATTCTTAAATAAAGATGATGAAATCATATATAATAAAATGATGGAGCAGTACAAATTATTTAAAACCAATACAGATAAATTAACTGAAATGATATTATCTGGACAAATAGATAAGGGTAAAGTATTTGCTGAAACTGATTATGATAAATCTTTAGAAGATATAATTGAAACACTTGAAGAAATTATTAAAATAAATATTAATGGTGCTGCTACAATTTCTGATAATAATACGAAAATTGCCGATTTTTCTGCAATTTTAATGATTATTATAATATCCATTGGCGTGATCATTTCTATAATAATGGGAATACTCTTGACTCGTTCAATAACAAAACCTATTTTATTTATAACTGAAGGTGCAAATCTTTTTGCAAGAGGAGCTAATGAATTAACTGGATTAGACATTGATTACTTAAAAAAGATAAATGCCAGAAAAGATGAGTTGGGGACAATAAGTAATTCTTTTACAGAACTGATAAAATATTTTAATCAAAAAGTAGATATTGCAAAAGAAGTTTCAACGGGAAATTTAACAATAAATTCTAAAATATCCTCAGAAGACGATAATCTTGGAAAAGCATTCCAACAAATGATAGACTCTCTTAAAGATTTGGTATCACAGGTTAACAATGTATCAGATCAAGTATTTACAGGATCAGAGCAGGTTGCACAGGCAAGTCAAAGTTTATCACAAGGAGCAGCAGAACAGGCCGCATCAGTTGAAGAAGTTTCGTCTTCTATTGAGGAGATGACAGCTACAGTGAAACAAAACGCTGATAATGCAAATCAAACAGAAAAAATTGCTCGCAAATCATCAGAAGACGCAATAAAAAGCGGTGACGCTGTTATTCAAACTGTAAAAGCAATGAAAGACATAGCAGAAAAAATTAGTATTATCCAAGAAATTGCAAGACAGACTAATTTACTCTCACTAAATGCCTCAATCGAAGCTGCAAGAGCTGGTGAACACGGTAAAGGTTTTGCTGTTGTTGCAAGTGAAGTTCAAAAACTTGCTGAACGAAGCCAAAATGCAGCAACTGAGATAAGTAATA
>Ga0209518_1000693_pt1 | contig 41725 bp, 66 predicted proteins | sample RifGroB1_FD_183993 | JGI IMG/M metagenome (GOLD analysis project Ga0209518, IMG submission 183993) | Groundwater microbial communities from Rifle, Colorado, USA - Groundwater B1 (SPAdes) (version 2) | ecosystem: Environmental > Aquatic > Deep subsurface > Groundwater | place: Rifle, Colorado...
TATTCCTAACTACATTCATTTCTTCTGTAGTTAATTCAATTTTATAAATCATAAATTTACTCTCCCTTCTTTTTTATTCTTTAGATTTATTTTCAATCAGAAATTCGATAGTATCAAATAAATCTTTGACTAAATTATAATAATCTTCTCTTACTGAAATTGGATAGTATTTTAAGCACATTTCTTTATATTTACATTCATTATCTTCATTTTCTTCAGGTATACATTCAGAACATTGTTCAGTAAAATAATAATCTGTATTATAAGAATCTGAAATTGATGGTTCTTCTAATATAAACTTTTTTTAATTTATCAAATTCTTTTAAATTAATTATCATGGGTTAATCTCCTTTCTTATAACCAATATATTTTATTAAATCTCCAAATTAATTTACATGATTTAATTCCATATCTACGTAATATTCTCCCATTTAAGGTTGTAAAATTAATTGTTTTTCTTTGAGGTTGTAAACTAGTAATCCAACCTATATATATTTCTCCAGATTTTTTAGTATATTTAATTAAATCTCTATGTTTAAACCCTAGTATTTCTTGATAAATTGCTTTACTCTGTCTCCTCATGGGTTTAATAGACCATTCTTTAATATCACAAATATCAGGTTTTAATCCAGTTATAACAATAGCATCATTACTATGGCTCTTTTCAATATTCCAATCTATTCTTTTATTTGCAGTTTCACCTCCAGTAGTTAATTCTAATTTTGCAATTTTACTTAATTCCTGTCTCAAATAATTTTTACCTTGCATAACGTGTTGAGCATAATCAAACCTAATACTTTTACCTTTAATTCTATTTTGGTATTTATTAATAAATTTTTCTTCATTATTTTTAGTTTTATCATGACATTTATCACATAAAGTAATAAGATTATTTATAGTGTTAGAACCTTTTAAACGTCTAGGTACTATATGATGAGCTTCTAACTTACAATCTCTTTTACCACATTCTTGGCAAGTATAATTATCTCTCATTAATGTAGCAATTCTAAGGTTTTCATCTAATCTATTAGATTTCTGATATTGCCATTTATATAATTTATGACCTTCTTGTAATGCTCTTATATCTATTTGTACATCTTCAAGTATTATTTTGTCAATTTTACACCATTTATTTAATCTATTAACTACTCTCAATATTGCTTGTTTCTTTTGTTTAATAGTTGGTGCCAATTTACCTTTTCTTTTAGATGAATTACGATTATTAAATCTTACAGGTCTATATCTTTTATGTTTTCTACGATATTTTCTATAATTTCTTCTATTATCTATTAAATATTTAACATCTTGTCTTTGTTTTATAGTACCTTTAAATATTATTTTATTTTTAGTTTTACATTTTTGTACTATAGCAATTCCTACATATTTTGAACCATCATCTACTCCACAAATAAACTCAGATTCATTTTGATCATTAGTTTTAATTTCTTTTTTAAGTTTAATAATCATTGGATATTTAGAAATTAATATTGCTTTTTGTTTTCTAATAAAATACCAAGCATTATTAATAGGAGTAGGAGATAATTTTTTATTATTTTTATCTAATACAAAACAATATTCTTTTTGTTTTTGTAAAATTGTAGTCATTTCTGACCAACCATCCTCTCGGAGAATTTTTCTTCTTGTCAATGACAATATAATGCACATGTATTTCGGTGTTTGACTTCAGGATAATAGAAGTCGGTCATCCTTTGTACTCACAGAGCAACAGACTGAAGATTACATCTATTGGTGTGTTTTTAGCATTTATATAATCGTAGTTCATCGCACAATTTAGTTTTCACTATACGGCACTCACTTAGACTTGAATACTATAAATAATTCATAAATAATAGAATATCTATCCACTATTAATTATTATATAATTATTTATAATATATTTAATATTCCATTGCATTTTCTAATACTAATTCTTTTGCTATTTTAATTGCTTCATCTTTATTTTTTGCTTCTACAGTTAAACTAGCACAAAATCCTACTGCCATTTCTACTACATAATTTTTCATAGTTTTAATTTTCCTTTCTAAAGTTTGAATAAAACTAAATTTTTATAATCTTTTATTCTAATGCTTTAATTAATTTATTTTCTAAATCATTTATAATTTCCATTCCTTTTTTATCACCTTCATCTTTACACATATAATAAAAACTTTCTAAAGCATTTCTAATTATATCATATTCTCTTAAAGTTAAAATTAAATTAATTTCTTTCATAAATAAATTTTCTCCTTTAAATTTTAATAGTAATATTCTCTAATATTAGAAATATGAAATTCCATCATAAATAAATCCATATTATTAAATGAAGCAAATATAGAAATATAATTTGTTCTTTCTATTGTAAATCCATAAATTTTTATTTTATTTAATAATTTAATTCTCCAAGGTAATCTATTTTTAATCAATCTTTTACATATGTTGCCATTATTATTGAAATCAAAACTTAATTTATCATATACATCATGTGTTTCTTTGCTTGCTTGTTCAGATTGTTGTTTCTCTTCTAGTATCTCTTTTTCTAATTCATTTTTAATTTGATTATACATATCATTTAATGAATTTATTGTTGTTTCTAAATTATTTCGTATGGTGTTTTTAATTTGTTTGCTTTTTATAATTAATCATCTTCTTCCTTCTTATATTTTTTACATTCATCAAAATTACAACCTAGATGTTCCATGTAATCTAAAGCAGAATTATTTGCAATACACCAATCGAATACTTGACCATATCCATAATAATATGATATACAATACAATTCTGCTTCGCTTATTTCTGTTTTATTAATGCAAGTATCGCATTTTTGCATGTTAAATACTTACCTTTCTTTTTAACAATTATATTCTAATTCTTCAAATTTATATCTACATTCGTTACATTCATATTTATTATATAAATTATAATGTGAATGATACATCACACTCCAACTACCACCAAGACCAAACCATCCTTCTTCTTTAGTTGTATGTCTATTTCTTTCTTCTTCGCCAATCTTATTCACATTAATACTCTTACATTTGTCACAACAAATTATCTTTGCCATATGATTTCTCCTTTATTTAAATTCAGAATAAATATCTAATCCCTTATTCCTTCTCTCACATTCATCTAAAGCATTTTTATGACCAAAATGCAATAATTTATCTATTTCCATGAAAAAACACTCTTTATCTTCCCAATATCTTAATTCACCATCTTCATCTCTATCAATTTTATCTATTGAGATTAATTTCTTAGACACTTCCCATTTTTGTTTAGTTTTATTATGTATACCTTTACCGTTACATTGAGTACATTTTTCATCCACTTGACCATTACGATAACATTTATTACAGACTACTTTTATTTTGTAGTCTTGTAATTTTATTTGATACATTTGAAGGTTAGTATTATAGTAGAGATTATTTTTATTATCTTCTTTTGTTTCTTGATTTTCTTTTATAATTTCATAATCTTCTTTTAAAATATAATGGCTATAATATTCAGATTCATCATCAATAACTATATAATCTACAGCACCACTCTCTTCTACTTCAAATTCTTCTCCGATATGCTTACTATACCAATAATCATCATATGTTGGTCTTATAATTTTAATTTTCATATTGATTCTCCTTATCTATTATTTACCATCTTATAAATAATTGTATTATTGATTTTAATATGTTACAATAAACTTGCCCAAAGATTATATCTTAGGGAATTTATCCAGTTAGAGAGAGGAAGTGGAGTCCTTCTCTCTTTTAATTTTTGTAATAAATTTTTATTTAACTTTTCCATGCCTTACCTTGTTTTTGAGCATTAATGATATTTTTAATCTGATTTGCAATTATTTCTGTACTTGTTTTTTCACCTTTAATGATACTATATTTAATACCAAAATTATCTAACATTTTTCTTAATTTAATATCATCTTGTTTTGCTTCTTCTGCTGTTTGGAATCTACCTTTAGGATTATAAGGTTTAACACGTTCAATAAAATAGTTTATATTATTAAATTTATTAAATTCGTTTAATACATGTTGATTAAATGTTTCATTTATAGGATTATTGTAAAATGCTGATAATAGTATAGGTGAATCTGTAATCACTACATCTAATTTTCCTACTAGACGTTGAATATTATAATGTTGTTTTCCAAATATGTAATTTTGGTTTTGAAAAGGTGCTGTACGTTCTTCCCAAACCATCATCTTGCACCATTCCGCAACATACTCGGTATTTATTCCCATCCATTTTAATTCAGAAAATACTCCAGTTGACATACTACTTTTTCCTCCACCTGCTCCACAAAAGAAATTTACAATTAATGTCATGTTAATTTTCCTCCTTATTTTTATATTTTATAATTAGAATACATAATAATCCTGATAATAATAGTGACATTGAATTAGTGATTAAAAACATATAACCTGTTTTATTAATTGCTAGATTGATAGCATATATTTCCATACATAAAATACCGATAAAAACAGATGTAAAAGTTTTTAAATTTAAATCGTTTACTGATTTAGTTTTCAATATTTGAATTACTTGAAAAACATACCCAAACGATAATATACATCCACCAATTAATTGTAATAAGTTAAATATCATGTTTTCTCCTTTAGTCTATTTTAACATCTGTTTTTATTATTAAATTTTTTACTTCTTCTGATGTGCCAATTTGATCTTCTAACATCTCTTTAAAATCATTAGATACTACTTTTTTATAATCCTCTATAGTTATATTTTCTTTTTCTAAAAGATTATAAAATATTTCTTCTTCTACATCATAAGAAATAGTATTAACTATTGTAAATTTCATATTAATTTACCTCCTTTCTAAAGTCATTATGAAACCTATATTTTGTTATGATATTGGTATTCACAAACCCAATAATAACAAGGATTTATGAATACGTAATATTTGATTATATTAATAATTTGTAATAATCACATGAGAATTTTTCTTTTCACTTTTAGCATTACATTTATAATCTTTTCCGTAAGATTCTTTAATAAATTCATTAAAAGTATTTATTATGTATTTATTCTCTTTAACTACTAACATACATTTGCATTTAGATTCTTTCATAAAATCATATATGTATTGATAAATATTTTCAAATTTCTGTGAAGGTGTATAAAGTGTATCACAATCTAAATATGGTGGATCGAAAAATATAAATGTTTTATTATTATTTTTATATTGTTTTATTACTTCTTTATAATCTTTGTTTAGGATAATTGTATTTTGCAATAATGGAATAAATTCATCAGTTAAATTCTTGTAATTTTCATTTTTATAACTACCATATCCAACATTAAAATGTCCTTTTAAATTGACTCTCCATACACCACTAAATGCAGTTTTATTTAAATAGTAAAATATTGCTGCTTGTTCAATATTATTTTTGTAAGATTTAGTATTCAATTGATTAATTATCTTACGATATTCTTCTATTGTATTTATATAAGGTTGCAATTCATTTTTTAATTCATGATAATTATTTTTTAATACTAAATAAAAATTTATTAAATGTTCATTAATATCGTTTATTATTGCATTTTTAGGTTGAAGATGCCAATATAAAGCACCTCCACCTACAAATGGTTCAACATATGTATTAAATTGTGGGATATACTTTTCAAAATATTTTATTTCTTTGCGTTTTCCACCTATCCATTTAATAGGACTTTTTATAGTTACTCCTCCTTTTGAATATCATTATATATTTTCTATTTCATGATCTCTTTCTAATACTCCCAATAATATTTGCCATTCCATCTAATGTGATTCCTAATAATATAACAGTACCTAACCAAATCCAAAAATTACTAAATATATATTTTAATATTTCTAGCATTATTTACTCCTTTTATCTAATATTTAATTTAAAATAATAAATTATCTTTTACTTCTTCCCTAACAAACTCTGCATTATCAGGCAATAATTCTTGATGACTTTCTGGTATTTCACCGTTGTACCATAAATTTGTATTTATAATTTCTCTACCATCATGAAATTTTATTATATGTTTTCTTCCACTAAATCCACGAATTGTTCTATTATTAGTTTCTTCACCTATGTAATATTGGTTTTTATTTATTCTTGCGATTCTAGGATTGTCTTTTATTTCTACCATTTCATTCCAATAATTTACATGGAAACATTCACTACTACATAGAATAGCATTAGTAAATTCACTTTCTTCAATTTCTTTGTTGCAAACTATACAATTCATATTTATTCTCGATTTTACATTAATAAAATAAATACTATTCTTTGTACTAATTACATAATTCGTAGCATCAATATCATCAATAATCTCTACATTAATAACTTTAGATGTTGTAATATAACCATCATTTTCAGGAAACATAATTAAACTTACTCCTACCTCAATATCTTCTGGAAATTCTACATTTAATCCAATCCAATTAGGATGTTTATTATCACCTTCTGAATCAGTAATTTTATCAATAACACCTTTCTTCATAATAGTTTTGCCTTTTACTACATCACCTTGTTCGTCAACATAGATTTTATATAAAGGAGTGCCATTAATACTATACCATTTACCATTTAATTCTTTTCTCTCTTCTTCAGTTAATGGTCTACAATCTTCTTTTTTAAACTCAACGTTTATAAACCCAAATCCCTCTTCAAAATTACCTATATAATGTGTATCTGTTTCTTCATGTACTCTAATATGCTCATCATTTTCTCTACTAATATCACCTAATCTATGTATTGCTGGACTTCCACCTTTAAGCATCATTATTTTATTCATACATAATCTCCTTTTATTTTATTGATTTATTGATTATATTTTATAAACTAATTTCTTTGTTTTCATACCTATATAATTATAAACATCACATGACAATGTTTTATCATCATATTTAAGATTCACTATTTTTGCTTCTCTAGGAATTGAACAGCCACTTAAACATCCTAGAATTGAATTTCTTACTATAGTTTTACATTCTTTAATTTCTTCGATATAATCATTCCAATTTTCTATTTCTATTACTCTTGATTGATGGTCTACTATATTGTCGTTACTGTCTAAGGATAAATTAGTTTCGATTATTTTAATCATGTTAAATATTCTCCTCCTTTTTATTTTTCTTATTGCTTGTAAATTTAGAGAATAAACAAAATGCTCCAATAATAAACATATGTAATGCTATAGTTATTTTACTTGGATGATAATAATTTAGTAAATATAAACCAGTATAAAGTAAAAATATACCACCACATGCGTTAAGAAACATATTCATAATTTTTTCAAATTTAGTCATATAATTTATCCACCTTTCTTTTTTAATAGTCTTTTCAATGCTAATTCATTTTCTAATTCATATATCGCAAAATCTTCTATATTCATTACCTCTATTTTATTTTCACTATCTCTAACTTTAAACATTTCACAATTATAACATTGATGATACATTAAACCTCCTTCATAAATACCATTACTATTTCCAAATGCACCAAATGGACATCTTGATTCTTTATAATTATCTTCATTATCTTCTTCGTCATCATTATATAACAATTTTTACTTTATCACAAACAGGAAATCTATCATAATATGCATTTCTTTCTTCAGGAGAGTAATAACCATATTCATTACATTTTTCATGTGGTAAAATTCCTAACGCATAATCTATCCAATCCTGACCACTCATTAAATCAGTATTTAATTCTTTACCAAATCTAGCATAGAATAATTCCTGTCCTGAGAGTGGCATTTGATTTACGAAATCTAATATTTCTTTTTCGTATTTGTAATTTAATTGCATCATATTATATTCTGTGTATGATTTAATAATTTCTAAATTCCACCATATAGGGTTTGTAAGATTAAAGCATATTGGACAAAGCTGTAGACGAGTTAAGAAATGTTCAAATTTACTGCCATGATTAAGTGTAGGAATATGGATTATATGAATTTGTGGGTGTGATTGTAGACAATTAAAACATATATTTTCTGGATTATCTATTACAATATGATGTGGATTTGTTGAATTATTAGTTTCAGTTAATTCCGTTGTGATTAATTCGTTTGATTCTGTCATAAATTATCCCCTTACATAATATATTATATTATTAGTTTATTTGATTATTTAATTAATTTTAAATTGCCGTATTGCGTTTCAGTTTCTAACCTATCTAATTCTTCTTGTAATTCTGAAATTTTATCTTTTAATTCATTTTTCTGTTTCTCTAATTTATACTTTTCTACTTCTATATTTTTATTTTGTTCGTTTGCTTTAAATTGCTCTTTATACTTCCAATATTCTTTTTCTGAGTATCCCCAACAACTATATCCAAGATTAGTTTCTTTAATTAATCTAAATGCTGGTGCTGAAAAGTCACAATTTTCACCACAACAACCATATTTTTCATTGTAGTCTTTATCACTAGGAGAACATTGACATTCTCCATAAGCTCTTTCATCTTGTAAAAATTTTATATAATATTTATGATTGCAAAAGTTATTAATATATTCGTATTTTTCTTTATCATTTGTCTTCTCAATTAATATTTGAATCTCCCCATTTGTATAACCATCATACCAATCATCTTTATAATCATCAATTTTATATGTATGATTGGTAATATCGTCTATAAATTCTTTGTAATTTTCAATTTGTTGGTCAATTGCTGAAACTAAATAGCATACATCTAAAAGTTTTTTATTATTGTTAATTCTGTTCTCATTCTCATCGTTTAATGTATCAATTAGATTTTGTATAAATTGGTCTTTAGTAGAAATTGTCATAGTTTAATCTCTCCTTTAATATATTATTTTTTATTTTATTATTCTTTTAAAGTTATTCTTGATTATTTTTAATTAAACTTTCCAATCCATCTAAATAATCATACTCTTTGACTAATGTTGCTATTTTACAAGTTAATTCTTCTTTTTTATTTGGTATTTCCGATAGACCATAACAATTATCTAGTAAGACGTATTTACTAATTAGTTGGCATGTTTCGAAGTAATTGTCTGATTCGTGGTAGAATTTACACTCCCATTTTATACATTTTAATTTATTTGTTTCTTCTTTAGATTCTTTTTCTTCCATTCACAGTTTGTCCTTTCTTGTGTTTATATTTTACAATTATATTTATATTTTGTCAAGATATTATTTCCATTATTTCTTTGTATTTATTTTATTTATTGTTGTTGGTTTAATTTATTTTGGTTTATTGTAGGATTAGCAGAGAGAAACTAAACTCTCTGCTAAATTAATTGCTTGATTATTTATTTGTACTATCTAAACATCCCATACCTCTTTCAGATTTAAATGTTTTTAGTGTTTTATAATCAATTTCGTCAAATATGATTTTTGGCACAGGCAATAAAACTGCCTGACAAATTGCTTTTTCGTATGGATAAACTATACTTAAATCTTTAAGTATAGTTAACATTTTTTCATCTTTTTCTTTTGTAATAATTATAGGTATATTATTATGATTTGTAATAGGTATAAACCATTCGTTTCTATATCCAGAATCTATAACTCCGCATCTTTGACCCATACCTTTTGTTCCTGTAGACCCTCTTTCAAATAATTGAAAATAATAATCTTCTGAACAAACACTAGCAATTCCCGTAGAAATCATTTTTGTTTCGTGAGGTTTAATAACAATATAATCTTCTTCAAAACAACAATAAATATCCATACCTGCATTTTCGTTAATTTTAGAAGGTATAATTGCATTTGGTTTAATTTTTGCAAATCTTATAGTAGTTTTCATGTAATTTATTCTCCTTTTCCAATATATTTATTTATTTTATATGGAACATTTTTTTTATATTTAACATTTAATTCTTCTATATATTTTTTATTATCTTCAAATACATTATTATCTAAAAATGGATATTTAACAGACCTTATTTGATTTAATCCTTTATCAAATTGTACAGTGTATTGTAAGGATAGTAACATATTTTTAATAATTTTTCTAGATATATTTACACCGAGAGTTTTGAATATAATATCTTTATCAATATCATGTTTTAAATATTGATAAGGTAATTTCATATCTGTATGTATTCCATCTACTATATTACATTGTAATATTTTTTGTATTTTCAATGGGAAAGTACCATTGGTATATATAATTAATGGCGAATTTATTATATTTTTTATCTGTTTTATATCAAATAATATTTCTTCTATATCGTTGATTAAATACTCTCCACCACTTATAACTATATATTCATAAAGATAAGCATTTAATTTCAATAATTCAATAACTTGATTAATATTGTAATAATTTTTATGTTTCTTAATTATTAATTCTTCATAATTAATGCAGTTATAACATTTTAAGTTACAACCACACAAACTATGAATTATCAATGTTGGTGAATTATTTATTTCTGATATTGATGTAGTAAATTTATCATAGTATTTTATCATCTATAAATCTGACTCAGTGAATTTTTTTCTTATATTCCAATCATATCTTCTTGCTTTACTCCAAAAATTATACTTACCTTCATATATATTAGATTTATTTAATTTTATATTTTTTCTAGAAATCATTTTTACATATCCAATAACTCTTGAAAATGTTGCTATATCATCACTACCGCATATATCACATATTTCAATATTTTTACCATCAGTAGCTACAAACTTTTGACCACAATTCATACAACTAGTTAATGTTGGTGTAAATGTAATATAATTGATTGGTTTATTAAATAATTTATCTAAATATTTTGCTAATTTAATAGGTTCAATTTTTGATTCAATAAAATGGTGTAAGATTGAACCACTTGTTGCGTAACCTTGATATTCTGCTGCATTTTCTATTTGTTGAGTAAAATCCTCTTCACTAAATGGTAACATACATCCAGATGTTAGATATACATCTTTACCAACACCTTGAACAAATATTTTTTTATTATTTTCTTTTGCCCATTTTAAATCATTTCTAGCTAATTTAATTCCCGCATTTTCTGCAGGTGCGTATTCGATCCCACAAGCTACTTGATCACGAATAATAAATTCATTTATAATTTCTGTAATATATTGCATTATTTCATGAGCAAATAATTTACCTTCTTTATTTTTAAGTCCGTTTTCATACCTTATATTAATTAATGCTTCGTGCATACCAGTTACAGCAAATACATTAAAATAATTTTTTAAATCTTTATTAAATGAAAAAAATGTAGGATATAATTCTTTATTTTGCTCAATAAAATTTCTTTTAGCCATATGACCTTCTTGCATTATTTCAAAATATTCACGTATTTTTAATTTTAATAATTCTTTATTATGACCAAATTCAATAAATACTCTATTTAAATTTAAATTAAGAACTTGAATAGCACCTGTGTTACCTATAGAAGAACCAAATATTCCTCCTCCTAATTTTGACAATAAAGAAATGTCTAGGCATAATCTACAGCATAAACTTCTTGATACTTCTGGATCTTTAGATTTAATATTAGGATTCAATTTCCTATAATACTCATCTTCAAAAGGTTTGGTTTTGAAATTTTCAAAATAAACTCCACCCCATGAATACATTTTATCTAATAAATACAAAAATAATTCATTTTCATAGTTAAAATTGTCATCAATTTGTACAGTAATTAATGGGAATGTAAATGGAATTCCTGTTCTTGTTCCTTCTGCCATTACATCAATAATAGCTTTATTAATTCTGTCAAAATATTGCGATGGAATTTCTGAATATGTAAAATCACTAACATCTCCACTAATCACTACTAATTCATCTTTTATTTCTTCTGAAGGTTTACCGAATTCCATTGTTAAATTTGAAAAAGCACTTTCACTACCAGAACGTAATGGTAAGTTTAATTCATAAATTAAAGATTTAAACATTCTTCTAAGTTGTTTATCTGAATATTTAATACCATTCATTTCTTCATTGTATAAATAAGAAGCAGAAATTGTTGTCATTTGAGATAGCATTACTGCACCAGATACTTGCTGTGACATTAAAACAACTACATTACTAAAGTGCCTTAATAATACTTCTAAACTAGAACAAGGTTCTGATTCTAACATATTTTTTGCACGACTTGGTATTCCTAATGTAGCAATATCTTTACAAGAAACTGACTGACAATATGAACTTAATTGTTTATCATGTATGTATATAACTCCATCTTTATATAAACCAACAAGTTTTTTAGGGAATATTTTCGTCATTAAATATTCTTCTTCTGACATATTACAAATATTTTTTCTTAATAATGGTAGTGAATATACAAAATTACTATTTTCTCTTTTTAAATAATCTGACTTGATATCATCATCATTGGTGATAAATTTATTAATTAAATCATTTGTATTTTTAAACATCGTCATATATATTATATCTCCTTTACCCATTTAATTGCTTCATTAAAATTCATAACTTCTCCATCTACTTCTAGCATGGGGACACTCAAAAATTTCTTCTCCATCATAATATCAATATCATTACATTCTTCATAAACCACTTGTTTTTCATCTAATTTCATTTTTAAAATTTTACATTTAGCACACCCATTAGAATATAACGTAATCGTGATAAAACCCTCCTTTTATCATGTTTTTTGATTTTATAAACCCTTGATTTATAAGGGTTTGTTGACTATCCATTTTTATAACTTTTATTTATTTTATCATTTTAACACTTATTTAACATTTTTACCTCTAAAAAATACTCATAACCATTATTCTCATCACAATCATTTTTCCCATCCATATAACTTTGATATTTATCTGGTTTTGCCAGAAACCTAAGACAATTCTGTGCTTTCTTGCAATCATCATTCCTATATAAAGTTAAATCACACAAAAACTTCACCTCCTTTATTTAATCATTTTTAATCTATTATTATTTTAACATTTTGTTACTTGCTTGTCAAGTATAATATTTGCTTTTTTTTATATTATAAGTTTATAAGTTTATTCTTCTCTCGGTCTACAACAACCACATTCAGGATTATAAAATTTACAGCACCATTTGCCTTTGAAATGCCAATAATTATCTTCACCTAAATAAAAATCATCTTTGTCACCAATATAACATTTATTATTTCTTAATAATTCACATTCGTAATTTATATATTCATCTCCTGTATATATACATTTTCCTAATATTTCCTCATTTTCTTTCTCAAAATAGTCTCTAAAATTGTCAACTGGACAATTAGTAAGGTTTATATCAATATTATCATGCCAATCTATTTCAACTTCTTGTGCATTAAAAGGAATAAGACTGCAATCTGTAGAATTTCCTATGTCATGCATAATTTCTTTTATATTGCTATATTTATCGTTATAATCTATAATATATAACTCTACTTTGTGTAATTTTGCCATAATTTACTATCCTTTCTTATTTATTATTTTTAATTAATTTCACCATAAAAACAATCAAAGCAAGACGAAGTACAACAAAGTTAAACCTACATACGGACATTTAAAGTTTTAATATTAAGGACAATTTTCTGGCATAATTTATATTTCTCCTTTCTTATTGCATTCATTACAATAATATTGTGCTGTTGTATTTTCAAAATAATTTCCACATTTCATACAATTTGTAGTATATAATATTTTATGATTATCTCCATCATATGTAATATCAATACCAAATTTATAAGATTTTAATGCTAATTGAACAGATATTGAATTCATATATTATTTTACTCCTTCCTTAAATTATATTAAAAATTCTCTACACTTTCTATAATCATATTGCCTTTAAGATATTCTTCATAATCATATTTAACAACACAACTATAATCTTTACTATTAGGAGATGCAATATCTACAGATAATACATATTTTTCAGGACAACAATTTGCTTTATTATAAATATCTATATATTTAAGTTTCCTATCTTCTGATAATGATTGATAATTTATATGAGATTTATTTTCACAAATTATTTCTTCAATCATACGATACACTCCTTTTTTATAATCCCTCAATTTTAATCTCACTTTTCTTGAATATATCATTTACTGTATTGCGATATGCTATTTTTCTCAACACATTAAATGTATCTACTCTAAATATATCATCTCTCTTATATATCTCTTTCCTCCTACTAGAACATTGTTTGACTGTCGTAATACCTTTAAATTCAAATTTATTTTTCAACCTTATTTTATAGTTTGAAAGATCGACAGTAATTAACCCTATGCCTTTAGGTAATCTATCAATAGATATAATCCCTATAGGAGCAATCACATATGTATATTCACATTGAGTACAAAATCCATTTAGAAAATCAGAATAAGATGCCTTTGCTTCTATTCCCATTATTTTGTATTTATCTACTGTATTTTCTCTAAGATTTAATAAATTACCTTTAATTCCTATTACGTCTATAGTATTTTTAGTTACTGCCTTACCATTAAACCATTCATAATCTTTAAGATAGTAGGATTGTTTTGAGAATTGTACTTCTGTTGCTATGCAATTGTAACCTTTAGAATATAGGATATATTTTGAAATTTGCTTTAATTCGTAATGTTCTTTTGACTCATTTTTATTATAATTTTCATTTAATAATATTATGTATCACCTCACTTTATTTTATTGGTCTTTTAAATATTAATCCACAATCAGGACATCTCCAACTTTGTTCAAATTCATCTTGACCTATAAAAACATAATTACTAGCAAAGGCATTTTTATGTTTGCAATCATTTTGAATTGTTTCTTTAATTTTACTAGTTATTTCTTGTATTTGTTTATTTATTTTATTCTTTTCATTAACTAATTTTTCAATTTCTTTATTGCCATATTCCATAGCACATTCACCACATAGAAAACCTAATTGCCTAATAAATAATGTAGAATTAGTTGGTGAATTACATTCAGCACAATAATTAATAATAATCACCTCACTTTTTATTTTAGGTTTTAAAAATCATCCAATAATAACCTATTCCACAAATATGACATGCCTTATTTTATTTAAACATATATTACAATTTGCCATAATTTACTCCTTTTATTCATACAAATTTAAATATTCTTCAACCATATCACCTGATTGCGAAGTAAAATAATGTTTATTATTACATTCAGGACATATATAATATTGATAATATAAACCTTCATTTTCATCATATTCTTGTTCTTTTAGTTTAACTATTGGTTCACATATTAAACAATACATATATTTAACACCTCATTTAAAATAAATTAATTTATTTATTTTCTTCTATATAATAAGGACATAATGGATAACTATTATTATCATATATTATATTTATTTCTTCTTTTATTTTTAGATTTATAATTTCCTTATTAACACATGGTAATTTACTATATCTTATATAAATACAATCTTGTTCACAATAATATGTTTTTATATTTATATTCAATGCTCTATCCCAACATTTTCTACACTGTTTTAATTGTTCTTTAGAATCTATTCCCACATTTTCTATTTCACAATCTCCAGTAAAATCATCTAATCCAAACGCACTAGGACAATGATCATAAAAATAATTTATATCACTTTTATCTCTCAATGATTCTCTAATATCTATACATGCTTGCAAGTGGTCTATATCACCTGTTTTAATATTATCACAATAATCTAATATTATTTCTTTACCTGTCTTCATATTAAATTTCTTCCTCCTCATCGCAATTATATATAGGGTGATATTCTATATTTAAACAATATATGCATATATTACAAATATTCTTCTTTTTACAGTTATAACATAAGCAATCTTCACATTCTAATGGGATATTTTTATTTATATAATAATTATTTTCCTTTCTAATTTACAAAAACTTAATCACATCTCTTAAAGCAAAATTTCTTTCACCACATTTATCAACATCATACGCATGTAGCAAATATTGTTCTTCTTTATGGAATTCCGTACTACCAAACCAAATCTTATATGGAATAACTTTTCTTATACTTGTTTCACCTTTCCAATTCTTGTATTCAAATTTTAATATTGGTATGTATTCTGTTTTCTTAGATTCCCAAATTTCATACTCAACACATTCATTTTTATCTCTACAATTTTTACAATTAAATCCTTTACCTTTACATCTTAATCCATTGTCATACATTATTTGTGTAGTCATATTAATTATAATCTCCTTTTATTATTTTTGTTCACAAACAATATTTAGTATTTTATAATTATGTTTCAACTTAAATTCATCTTTATTAATTTCTTGTAAAATTGCAATTTTAGCATCTTCTATATTATTAAATATTATTACTGTGCTAGGATAGGATTTACATAATAACAATTCTTCTCCTCCACAACTATAACTTACAAAATACATATTAATTATTCCTCCTTTATATCCCAATCTAATTTCTGCCCACAATTACAACAATATTTCATATCCTTGACAGTTTCACCACATGAAAAGCAATATGTAACTAACTTATTATATTGACCATCTGCATTAATTGGGTGTTTTACTTTCATTGGTATTTGTTTTTCAAGTGCTATAATTGCTGTATTATAAAATTCAGTCATTCTTGGATTTTCGTCAGCAAAAGCAAATTCTTTTGAAATTTTGAATTGTTTTAATGCTTCTTGATATGCTTCTCGTTCAAATCTACTTTCACAAAACTTACACATATAAATTATTGCCTCCTGTTATAAATTTAGATATTTACTTACTTAATTTTTCCATATCATAATTTTCTCTGATATAGTCAATAACTTTACTTATTTCTGTTTGAATGTATTTATCACCTTTTAATTCAGGATGAATTTTAATCATGCATGAATTTTTCGCACCATTTGTTTTATACTTATTTAAGTCAAATTCCACCAATAATAAAGGTACTTCAGTGTAGTTTTTAGTAAACTTTCTATTTAACCATTTAAACATATGTCATATCCTTTCTAATTTTATAATACTCTACATTTTAAATATTCCATTTCTTCTTGAAAATCTACCTTTTTATTTTTATTTGTTTTTAAAATTCTAAAAGTATAATCTTCTCTTTTATAATTCCTAGTCCAATTAAGTAATCTAAATATTACATCATAGTTATCAAAATCTTTAACATCTTCTATTAATTCATATTTTTTATTTACAATGTTTAATCCATAAAATATATTTGCTTCTAATGAAAAGTCTAATCCTACATTGTACATATTGGGTATATTTGTGTCATTAAATTTATCTTTTACTAAACTATCATCTACAATTATTTCCATATATTTTTCAAGTTTATATGCTCTTACTAATTCCATAATATAACCTCCTTAATTTTACCAGAATATTTTATACTATCTATGGTTATAATTTTATTAGAGAGGTTGGTGAGAGAAGCTGTAATATATAATTAGTAAATAATCCTTCGGAAGAATATTTCATTTTTATGTATTATGCCAACTTCTCTAATAAATTAATACAAAATGTCGGTTTGGACACGATTTTGATGCCTACAAACTCTTTATTTATAAGGGTTTCCGTTTTTACGTAATATATCGTATTTTTTAAATTTCTCTCCACTCAATACCTTTACTCTCTAAATATTTTGCTATTAAATACCTATGACAATGAATGTAATCTTTTTCATAACATATTAAAGCATAGCTATGACCTTGAGATAATTTTAAATATAACTTATCTAAATAATATCCCATTATATGATCTTCTTGCATTTGCTTATTAAATCTTTCAACATATTTATTCCAATCATTATCTTTTTTATATTCTAAAAGTGTTTCTGCATAAGGTGCTAATTCTTTTACGATATATGTATTAGGATATTTATTTACATCAAACCATTTTGGAGGAAATCTTGTGATTATAAGTTTCTTAGTTTCTTCTGGTAATTGATTTATTTTATGAAAATATGTTATGTATAACATGGTTGCCCTCCTTTAATTCCATTGATCTTTTTCTACTAATAATTCAATTTCATAATCTATATAATCTTTAATAACATTTAATACTTTATCACCATCATATTGTTTTCCATGAATTTGAATATTTCTAAAATACTCATGCAATTTTGTATCTGAGATTGCATCCCTAATATCAAAAGTATTGTCTAAATGTCTATGTTTAATTTGTGTATATGTAATATTTTTTATTTTATCAATTTCATTAAATATTATTTGTAAACTATTTTCTACAATTTGTTTTATAGTATTAGTATCATCATTTGTATTATTGATTGTATTAGGAGTTTTATCAATAGTATTCATATTATTAATACAATCAATAATTTCTTCTATTTTCTTACATATAACACTTTGATCTGGCAATCTTAACCCACCTCTATTTAGTTTCTCATAATGGAATTTTTTAATCTTTTTCATATAAATATTCTCCTTAGTTTATTTATAATCTTCACCAAAATCAATAAAATCTCTTCCATCTTCATATCCTTCAAATAGTAAATCAAAAACATTATCAAATGCTTTAGACATTGGAGAATCACCTGTTTCACTATCTAAACGTTCTTCTATAATTTGTTTTGCTACAAATTCAGCAAACATTTGTTTTTTACCTTTTTTAACTTTTGATTCATTATAATTATTAGGATAAAGTTCAAATGCTTTTACTAAAATATTAATTGGGATTTCAATTGTTAATTTTTTATTTGTAAGTTTTGTTGTAAAACTAAAGTTTTCAAATTTTTTCATAATTATTCTCCTTTTATATTTTCACAACTAATAATAGTCAATTTATTAATTATCAATACATTCATTCACGATTTCTCTTATGTAATCTTCAATATTAAATTCTTTTTCATTCCAATAAATCGAAAAACTATAGGTAGATAGATTGGTTTCAAATCCTTTTAGTAAGCACCTCTATTTAGATTATTAACTTCTTCATCAATAACATTTTTAATTTTTTGTAATAATTCTTTATTTTCATTTTCAAATTTAACCATAAAACGTATTTCATTTTCTTTTGTTTTATTTTTTATTTCATTAATATTAAACATATTAATATTATTCTCCTTTATTATTTTCTTTTTGTTTCTTTTTAACCTTCTTAATCTCCGTTGCAATCTTACTATAGTTTTCATTTCCTTCTTTTTTATCTTTCTTATCCTTATTTAATTTTTTATCACACCATTTAATATTACCACAGCACCCTATATTCCCTTTCATACTTTTCTCTTTAATATCTTTACAACTGTATTTAGGATACTCCATATACATTTCATATCCATCTTTTGCTGTCCATGTCTTTTTAATTATTTCTCTGATTAAGTTTGGACAATTATTTTTATTTGCAGAATCTTCATTACTTGAATCATCTTCGTCTTCTATGTATTGTTTTTCATTTTCTATTTCTTCATCATCTTTGTGCTTATCATCTATTAAACTACTTTTAATTTTTCTTATGATTAATTCCTTCTTTCTTATGTAGATTTATTAAAATATATCTAGAACAAATCCTTCAAATATTGGGAAATAACCCATAGGTGTTTTTCTTAATAATTTTATGTACATTTTATTTCTTGGATACCCATATTGTTGTGCATTAATTGTATTAAGCATCTTATTAGTAATTTCTTTATAATCACCATTATACTCATCTAATATACAGTCTATATCTCTAACAGAATAGTCATTGCAATGACTATAAAATATAAGCCTATACCCTTTATCATCAATTCTTTTATTAATATACCATATACCTTCTTTTTCAATCCAATATTTTACCTGATCTTTAGTATAGTTTTTATATATAATATTTATATATTCCAATGAATTTATTCTCCTTTATATTCTGCTTTAACCATTATAACAATTTGTTTATCCTTCTTTATATTATTTTAATCTAGTATATAATATTTACCTTTCATGAATTCCTTTCCTAATCTAACTTCATCCATATTATTATTTACTATAACTACTTTATCACCAAAAACACCTTGAATTATCTTTCCATTAGACCATGCAGTTAATGCTTCTATAAAAGTTACTTCTTTAGTTTTTTCACTTTTTAATTTAATTAATTGATTAAACCATTCTTTATCTTTAATATCTAATGCAATATCAATTAAATCATCATAGATAGTAGTATTTTTCATAATTTTTATTTACCTCCCTTATAATTTTAATTATCTTTCTCATAATTTTAATCTGCACAACTATCACATTTACCTGTATCATAATAATCAGCAAATAATTTTCCGCATACTGAACAAACACTTAAACAATCGTCACAAAAATATTCATCAAAACTTTTATCTTTATTATGAGATTTTAATTCTGAAGGTTTTAATATTTTACCACAACCTCTGCAATATATTTCTAATGTTTCAATTTCTATTTTAACTTTAACTTTACTATCTTTACTAAAAATATCATCAGGGTACAATCTAACCTTATCTCCTATTGGTTTATAATTATCAAAATCTGAATCATCTATTTCGGAATAATCAAATATATCTGGTTCTTTACCTTTTATTCTTTTAAATGTTTCTATATCAACTTCCCAACAAAAACATTCATAATCTCCAGAATTGATTGCTGTGAATTCTATTGTTTTATTTTTCATATTAGTTGATCTCCTTTAACTTAATTTTTAAAAACATATTTAACAAATAATAAATTTCTTCTGCGTTTTCTAATAAATCATAAGCATTAAATCCAAATGTATGATTATTTTCTCTAAGTTCATCTAGTGCATTATATATTTCTGTAACTTCTGGGTTATTTTCAATCAATGAATAAGTACTCTTGTTCATAATTAATCTCCTTTTATTAAATTTTGGTAAATCGTGACAAAACATCGATTTCGTGTTGATTTTGGAAATTAGAAAGTGTTGATTTATAAGGGTTTGTGGAATTAGGGATTTTTGATATTTTAGATTATAATGTATATTTTTCTAATATTTTTGCATGAGATTCAAATTTACCAACAATATTATCAAAATGTTTATCATTAAGGATAGAACCACATATTCCAGTATTTAAAGTATTAGTACTTTCGTTAATATTGTAAATACATTCAAATTCATTATACTCTAAATCTACTATTATATTTATTATAGGTATTCTTTTTCGTGGTAATGTATTTTCTTTATAATGAATATCATACATATGAGAAGATATAAATTGTATTTTTGCTTTTCCTATGTTTGCATATACAGTAAATCCACGTTCTTGCATTTTATGTATCAATTCTTGTTTATCTAGCATTTATATTCTTTCTCCTTTACTTTAATTAAAAGGAAGAGAGAGAATTTTAAATATTTTATAATTATATCTACTCTCTTCCTGTCTGTTTATATTATAAATGATGATGGATTAAATGTCAAGTTATTTATTTTAGTATTTTATTAAATTTCTTAAATAATAATAGAATGTCGCCCAAATATATAGTCCACTATATTGACTATTTGGCATAAACATAATAGATAAATTATACCTATTAGAAAAACTATGTAAACTTCCTAAATATGATTTTTTATTATATTCAGTTTTATAATTGCCATTGCAAATATCTTCATAATTTGAATTCTCAATTAATAAATACATTTTCCCTTTATAAAGACCAAATTCTTTCTCAAATCTATCTCGATGTTGAGAAAAATTACCACTTAATTCTTCAAGAGACATTTTTCTTTCTATAGCAATTTTTTTATCAAAATATAAATCTCTAGGAATTGATAATTCAATATTTTGTGGCAAGAAGAAACTATAATCACCATAATCTAATGTTTTTTTATTATATCTTATCTTTTTCTTTTCAAAATAATCAATAATATTTTTATTTTCTTTTTCTCTTGTGTCTACAATAATTGTAATAGATGATAATAATTCTTCTTGTTGTTTATCTGTGTATTTATATTGATTAATCATATTCTACCTCACTTTGAAATTTATAAGATATATTCTGATATTTTGGCATCCAAAATTCTTCAGTACCTTCTACTTCTCTATAAATTTTCTTTCCTGTTTCTAAATTAATTTCCCCAGTAGGAGACTTTTGTGGTTTGATATCAAAGTTTTTTACATATAAAAAATCACTTTGTTGAAAGTTATTTCTATTATATTGATTAGTCCATAATTTAATTTCTAATATAGTACCATTACTAATTTGATACAAATTAACTTTTACTATTGATTTCATAACTTCTAAATTAGAAACATAATAAATATCATCTGAATATGATTTATCAATATAAGTAATAATACCTAAAATTTCTTTTTGATTATCTATAATTTCTTTTACTGTTAATGGAATATTTTTTATATTTTTTATTATATCTTGCAATAATTCTTTGCTTTTAAGTTTTGTGATTTTTTTTGCAGTTTCATTTCCATATTGAATTACAAATTTTAAATCTAATCCGTAATTTTCAATTTTAGATTTTGAAATTTCTTTTGCATCTCTAAATATATCATACCATTTAATAATTTCTAATAAGGTATTCACTTCTCCAAATTTTTTAAAATAATTTAATTTAACTAATTTATCTATAATAGTTTTATTTATTTTAAGACCTTTTAATGAATCTAAAAATTCTACAAAACTTTTAAATTCATTACTACCTAATTCATATAGTATTTGTACTACCCCTTCACCAAATCCTTTTATGCTAGATAGATTAGGATATATAATTTTATTTTTTTCATCAATATTAACTCTTCTATTATCTTTACCAAATTCATAATCACCTAATCTATAACCATAAAATGATAATGCTTCTTTTACAAGAGCATCAATTTTATCTTTTTTATTTTTATCTTGATAATGATTTATTGCTACTTCATAAAATTTTGCTGTATGATGTGCTTTAAACCATGCTTGATAAGCACTATCTCCTCCCATCGATAAAGCATGAGGAGCATTAAAAGCATAAAAAGCAGATGCTTCTATTACTTTCCATATTTTTTCAAAATTATCTAGATTCCCAATTATATTCATCCAATTTTCTTTCAATTTTTTTTGAAGGTCATCTAATTGTTTTCCTTTTAATTTTTTCTTAGATATTGCTTTAAGAACTCCATATGCTTCCCCCATTGTTAATCCTAAATATGATAATAATTTCATAATTGATTCTTGATATAACATGAAATGATAACTATCTTCTAATATTCTATCTACTGTTTCTTCTCCTGTTGTATATTTTTCTCTTGCTAAAAATGTTCCGATGAGAGATTTAAATCCTGGTCTAATTCCTGCAATAAATGCACTAGATTCTGCTAATGTTGTTGGTTTGTATTGTTTTACTTTTTTTGTTGTAGATTCTTTTTCCACCTGATTTACACAACAAGTAATTCCTTTAGCATATATATCCCATGTTAATTTATCTCCATCAATCATTTCTCTTAATTCATCAAAACTAGGAACATCTTTATTAATACTTTGAAAAAATTTATGAGTTAAATGAACACTATCAACTATAAGGTAATCATTTTTTACATAACCAAATTCATCTAGATAATTCCCTTCAATACAAGCACATAATGTACGTTTTCCTGTTGTTTCTGATACTGCATTTATTAAACCAATTTTTCTTCTTATATCTCCTTCTAGAAGTAAATATCCACAAGCATGACATTTTAAATTTATTACAATACCTTGATATTCTAAACTACCTTTATAAATATCTATATATTCTTCTGGAATAAAATCTTCAATATTTATAAATTCTCTATCTATTTCATCTGCATATTTTATTTTTTCATTATATTTATCAATGAATTTAGAAATTTCATTTGCATGTTCAGGTGTAACATCATTTGCCCCTGCATATAATTGCCATGCTGCTTTTTCTTTTAATTTTCCAATTGCCATAAGAGGATAACAACTATGTTCCCCTATTAATTCTCTTGTAGCTTCTACAAATGGTTCTGCTATAGCTAAATTATAGTCAATATCTGGCATTTGCCCACTTAATACTCTTTCTTTTGTAAGAAATCTTTCTGGATAAATAGGTATTTCACAATTAAATCTATCAATCGTAGTAAATCTTAATAATTTATTTACAATAAAAGATGCTGAACTTCCTCTTGAAGTTGTAGTTAAAATACCACCTTTTTCATTAACAGCCTTATTAATAATTTTATCATTTGTTAAAAAATAATCTACAACTCCACTATCAACAATCTCTCCTACTTCATATTTTATTCCTTTTACTTTTTCAGATGTTTTTAATTTTTCTTCTTTATATCTTTCATTTAATATTTTTTTAAAAATCTTTACTTTTTCTTCATATGTTTTATCTTGATATAAACAAGGTATTTTAAAATGTTTATCAAATATTATATCTTCACATTCATTAATAAATATATTTGTATTCATCATTGAAGTTATAATTTCTTCATCATTTAATATACCTTGGATTTTAAATCTATTAAATATTTCTTTACCATCTGGAAAATCTAAATACCATCCTTCTTCATCTTCATATATAATTCCTTTATATTTTAATATTTGATCTCTTTTAATGGTATTCTCTGGTTTAACATAATGACTATCCAAGCCACAAATAATTTGAATATTATGCTTTTTAGATATTTCTAAGATTTTTTTGTTTAATAATTTTTGACTTTTTGTATTATGATTTTGTATTTCTAATAAAAAATTATCACCAAAATAATTATGTATTTTCAACCATATATCTTCTGCATCTTCATATTTCCATCCTGCAATACAATTATGAACAGAAATTCCTTCTATTCTAAAAGAAGGTGTATTTTCTACACTTAAACAATATACATAATCATTATAATCATATGTTTCAATTTTTCTTACTCTTCTATGTATATAATTTACCCCATCTATGTATACAGGCTTTTTTGAATTCCATCCTATATGTTTAAAATCATATTTTTCGTTTGATTCTAAATATAATTTCCAGTATTGATAGAATTCTTTATTATTAATCTCAATCACATAAACTTTATTATGATGTATATTGTTTTTATCTATTTTCTCATTTCTAATCGAACAACAACTTTTTAAACCATTTCTTTCTAATATATAACCAACTTCATATGCTAATTGCTCTGATATTGTTACATAATTTACTCTGTTTAAATTTTTAGCAATATGTCCATCTCCTAAAAACAAACCTTTTATATATTCCATTTGTAAAAATGGAGGTAATCTTAGAATAAAATTAGGTGTTTTTTTATTAATTGACCCTGATGGAATTAAATAAGAAAATAATAATGCCATTTCTTTGCTATGAATTAAAACAGACATTCCATTTGTATTTTTTTTATCTTGGATAATAGCAGGTTTATTTAAATATTTTAAACTAAATTCATTAATTAAATTATATAAATTATTTTCTTTTTTATTAATAGTAAAACAAATATAATTATTTTTTTTATTTATATTCCCTTCTGCTACATATAAACCTAATATTTGTAGAAATAAATTATCTACTTCTATTTTAGATTTTATAATAGGAGATTTTAATGGTCTACCTAAATTACAATTTTCTCTATAGTTATTTAAAATTAAATCAACATCGATATGCTCTGTAATTTCTATAGTCCCATCTATTGCACTTAATATTCTATCTTCTGTTGTTAATTCACTTGCTTTTTTCCAAATTATTTTTTTCGTTACATCTGAATGTGTTTTATTTATTGTTGGAAATTTATGATCTTTAGTACATTTTATACTTTCAAAACAACCTTCAATAAACAAATTATACATTTCACCATTATATTCTCTTTTTGTTGGTACAATAACTTTTTCCCAAGTTCCTTTATGTGTAAGAACAAAATCACCTGATCTTACATCTTGAATATTTTTAATTTCGTTTTTTGTTAATACTTTAGTATCTTTTTCAAAACAAGCAGAAGTGATTATAATATTATCTTTTGGAATATTTAATAATAATTCTAAATCAATTCTTGGTTTATAATAATAACCATCAATATTAGCCAGAGAGAGAATATAGTTAATATCTTCTCTCCCTTCAGGATTTTTAGCTGTAAGACATATATGACAATTTGTTTTATCTTTATATGTTTTAATTTCTCCTGTTTTTGTATCTATTTTATATTCTCCAGTTTCTTTATCAATTTCAGGATATTCTTTTAATCTATCTTTTACCCAATATGCTTCAACTGAATGTCTATATTTTAAATTATATTCTTCTGCTAATTTATAAACTTCAAATTGATTCCCTTGATTCCCATGCTCACCACTAAATAAACATTTTCCTTTATATTCAATAGTTTGTTGTGCATATGTTTTCATAGATTCAGGACTATCTGCTACTGAGGTATTACTAAAAAATGAATGCTTATGGTAATTTTCACAATATAAATTTTCTGAATAATCTTCAATAGTATATGGGAATTTAAATTTTAATTTAGGAATAATTTTTTCAATAATTTTTTTCATTGGCATATACCTATTATATTACTGATATTTTCATTATTTTTAAATACTCTTTGCCATGTACTTTTGTAATCTAAATTATATTTTTTACATAAATCTGTAAATAATATTTCTTCATTTTTATATTTAATATAAATTTTTTTTTCTTCTCCATAAATATTTTTATTTTCTGTTATTTTATATTTAATAATATCTAAATCATTAGGAATATTATTTAATATAATTTTATCTATTTTTCTAGAAGATGGAGCATCAAATCGTAAATATCTAATATCTTTTTCTTGCCAGCAAATTAATTCAAATTTTTCTTTAAAAATATTTATAGCATAATCAATATCATCTTGAGTATATTCTGCAACACATAATTCCCAATTAGACTTATCTCTATAACCATCATCTAACATCCAAATTGAAAATGAAAATTTATTCATTAAATTTAATAAATATGTATATGATTTTCCTCTATATTCTAATAAACAATCATGTATTCTTGTAGATAATCTATATTGTGGTTGACATAAATACATTTTACCATTAAATTCTCTATAACATGCTTCTTTCCTAACAGGAGAAATATTACAGAATTCCTTAAGATTATTATATTTATAATATAAATAATCTTTTTGATTTTCTGCATGTGATTCTATAAATATAGGTTGATCTTCTCTCTTATCAATATGACCATCCCCTAACATTGAACCAATAATTAAATCTTTTTGTTTTTCATTTAATTGCTTATTAACTTGTCTATATTCTTGAGTTATTCTATGTATTTCGGTACACCATTTTTCAATCACTCTTTTTGTACATTTTGCTTCTTTTGCCATTTCTTTATGACTTAAACCTTCAACCATATATTTTTGATAACACCAATTATAATCTTGATATATAGCTTTAAATTTATTGCTATTTTTATATTTTGTTTTTATTCCCATTTGATTTACTTTACTATTAATTGATGTAACACTTTTATGTAATATTTCTGCAATCTCTTTATATGGAATTATTTTTTCTACTAATTCTATTAATTTATTTTCTTCTTCTGGTTTCCAATATATTCTCTTATCATTTATATCCGGTTGTGAAGAATCAATTATTTTACCATGATTCTTTATTTGCAAATAATGCTTGTTACATAAATTTTTCCCATATTTACTATTTTTATTAAATCTTGATGTATTTAATTCTGATACACCACATATACTACAATATTGCATATTATTCCTCCTTATTATTTTATTCAATTAAACACTTATCTCTAAAACTACATAAATTAACACAAAAGAAATCTTTTTCAGCATTATAATTTTTATTCCAAAATATAATATCTTTATCCAACAATTCAATTTCATCTACTGTATTTGTCACATAATCTTCAATATCTTTTTTAGCAATATCATCATCATATTTTATTATTACTAATCCATCTGAGTAATCCTCAAATATACTACATTTATTTCTTTCAACTAATTTATTATTTTGAATTACGTACTTTAACATATTAAAATATAAATTAATCTTCATATTTGGATATTGTTTACTTAAAGCATATGCATATAAATATAATTGTCTTTGTTTTTTAAGTAAATCTTTCTTACTATATTTACTACTTGTTTTTAAATCACATATATGTATTTTCCCATCTTTAAAATACCATAAATCAATATATCCTTTCATCATAACTCCATTTACATTCACTTCAAAGTATTCTTCAATCTTAAAATCTTTTATTGCTTCGGAAATATAATTTTCAAAAAAATGTGTAATACATTCTTTATAATTATTTTTAACTTTTTCACTAATCCATTCTAATCCAAGCATATCAGCATCATCTACTGCTTGAGTAAATTTTTCTACAGCACCTTCATTTGTTTCTTTATTCTCAATTATCCCTTGAGTTAATTCATGGCATATAGTACCTAAAAAACTATATATGTTTTCACCACCTCTTTGTCCAAGAACATATGTATAAAAATAACTTCTTTTACAATTATGAAAACTATCTAATCTACTAAAGCTATATATTATTTTACTCAATATCACACCCACTCTACATAATTATTTTTTAATTCTATAAATTTTTCTTTACCTAAATCTGTAGGACTCATTTTTGATTCTTTAGGTAATATTTTATTTTCTTTATCTATGATATATCCCACTTTAATATCTTTAAATTTTAACATAGATTTTATTTTATTAATTTGATTTACAACAATTTCTTCCTTTAAACCTTCATCCATTCCTAAAATTATTTTTTGAGGTTGCAAATTTATTATATTTATTATTTGATGATAATGAATTGAATTACCACCCAATGCTAATCCAGTATATATATCCATACTATCTAATTGCATTGCTCCCTTTTCAGATTCAAAAATATATAATTCTTCACATCCTTGAAGGTATTGGTAATTTTCTGTATAACCATATAATGTTTGAGATTTTAGATGAGGAATTACTGGACACCATTTTAATGTATTATCCATTTCATAATCTCCTATATATCTTCCAGTAATACCAACTAAATCTCCTTCAAAACTCCACCAAGGACATGTAATTCTTTGTGATAATATATCAAATCCAATTTTAAATTTCTTTTGTGTTTGAAATGATATATTATCACGAAAAAACATAATATTATATTTATCCAAATATTGATTTAAAATATTCTCATCATAAGTTTTTAATTCTATAACATGTGCATTTTTAGATTTAATTTTATTATAGAATCCTCCAAATACAGATTTTCTTTTCTTATAATAATAAAATGAATCAATTCCTAATTCTTTTTTAATAATATTAATAACTTCTTTAAATTCAACATTTTTACTTTTAATAATAAAACTGATAAAATCACAATTAATTCCTCTACCATAATCAGAAACATATAAATATTGATTATTATGTAATTTAATTCTTATTGATGTTTTATTAGTTTTTTCATTAATACCAGCACGAATCTCATGTGATTTGAGATCAATATTATGAAACTCATAATATTCTAATATATTTTTAATATGTATAGGATTATCTATGAGTTTTTGTTTGATTTCAGTTATCACAAAATTCGCTCCATCCATATAAATTATGTATTAATATCATATTACTTATATAATAATTTAATTTATCCTCCAATCTTTCCATGTTTCGGTCTTGAATATGCAGATTCAGTAAATGTTCCTGTATTTCCATTAAATTTTAGAAGCATAGCTACTCCTGTATCACTTGAATTTTCACCATTTCTATTTTTTTCAAAGAATAACATTCTATAAACCGCTGTTGGATCTGGTTCATATTCTTCTTCACACCATTTATTTTGTATTTTTACTCTTTTAAATGGTTTACAATAATACTTACTACTTTTATCTAATTCATCTGAAAATACTGGTCTAATTAATAATAATGTTTCTAATATTTCTTTTATTTGTTTTGATTGACTTAATGTTGAAGCATCTAAAAATAATATTCCAAATAATGCTTGTGCTAATTGAATATTTGCAAATCCTATAAGATTATATTTTTTAGCAAGTTTATCTAGTTCTCTAGAATCTTTAATTAAATTTAACCAGTTTTGATCTCCTTTCATATTTGTTAATTCTGATTTAAATGTATCATAAACAAAACAATCGAATCCATGAGACAAAGCATAATATCTTACTTTCTTTTTTACTAAATTAATGTCTGCATCTGCTATTTGAATAAATTTAAAATATTTACTATATTCTTCATTCCATAATTTTTGTGCTTTTTTTATATATTCTTTGTCAATATCTGTTAATTCATTTTTATTTTTTATTTTTCTTTTAGTTACTTTAAAATACTTAAACTTTTTAGCAAGTAACCATGTAATAAATTGAATCTTAAATACTGTACTTTTTTGTTCATTTGTAATAATTAATGTTTTTTTCCCTTGTGAAGCTAATGCCATTAATATTGTAATAATTAATGTAGTTTTTCCAGAAGAACTAAAACCACCCAACATATGTAATGCTCCTGATAATAAACCTCCTATTTGATTGGATATATAAGGAAAACACATTACATTATTTCCATCACAATCAATTCCACACGTATTAAATGGTACACCACTTTCTAATCCTGATTGTACTTCTTCAATAAATTCATCTGTAATATCAAGATTACCTTCTTCTATAATTTTACTACTATTTCTAGTTGAAAATGTTGATAGTTTATTTTCATAATATTCAATAACACTTTCACTATCCATTTTTCTAAATAAATCTAATGGAATAATATTTTTACCGTCTTCTTCTACAGCACTTAGCAAATTAAATCCATTATTATACAAATTAATTATAATGTTTTCTCTATATAAAATATCTAGATATGTATCCCAATTTTTGTCATTAATTATGTCAATTAGGTTTTGTATTGTATTCCATCCACCTCTATTTTGAAAACTTTCTTCAATCATTTCAGATATATTAGATAGAATAGTTACTTCATCAATAGAAGGGAATCCTTTAGATCTTATATTTTGAATTAAAGCAAAATAAAATCTACCATCTATTGACAAAAAATCTTCAATTTTAAGATTACATTCATCAAGTAATAAAATGTCTTTAAATAAGCAAGAAATAACATTACCTTCTATGGTTATTCTTCCTTTAAGTAATTGTTCAGGATATTTACTGCAACCACTAATAAATTCACTCAAATTATCCCTCCAATTCTTCTATATATTCTGATAGATTCTTTTTACGTTCTTTTGATTTATAATTAACTTCAATCATTTCAATATCTAATTGCTTAATTGGTTCAGGTTGTTTTAATTTATAATCTTGCAAATTATTATTAAGTATTGTCATAAAATACCTAATCTTTCCATATTCACGACTAAATTCTTTAGACATAACTTTTTCTAAGAAACTGATGTTATCCATTAAATATAAATTAATTTTCTTATATGTATGAATTTCTGCAATCAATTTTAATTCTTTAAATAATGCTGTATTTGTTATCACATATCCAAATATTTTATTAATATTTTCTATACAATTTATCCTATTTTCTTTTTCTTCTTTAATTAATAAATAATCTTTTTCAGTACAATAGTATTCGTTTTTACCATTAATAATTACTTTAAATGCAGTATCTCTTTCTATTTTATTATTATCATGGCATTTACATTTTACTAATATAATATCCACCTTCCAATAGATAATAGGGAGAATAATATTCTCCCTATTAAATTATTTATTCAAAAATATGTAATATTTCTTCAAATACTCTTGTTGGTAAGGCAAGATCAAATTTTGATGTACCATTTTTTTCTAATATATCTTTCACTGATTTTTTTTGTTCAGGATTGGCAGTTTTATAATGACTAGTAATTTTCTTAACTAATTCTTTATTTTTCTCTTCATCTGATATATTATCTAAATCTTCTCTAATTTCTTGTACCTTTTCTTCTGCTTCATTTATACGTTCAGTTTCTTGCTTTTCTTTTATTTGTTTTAATTCTTTATCAGAAGTCTTACCATGATATTTTTCATGTTGTTTTTTAATTGCAACAAGAATAGTATCAATAAAAATATTTGTATCAAATTCAATTTTAGGTTCAATATCAATAAAATGTGATTTTACATCAATTGCATATTCTTCATCTCTAAATACAATCACTCTACGTTCAGAAGCAATTCTACCTACTTGTTTATTTTTCTTGCTAAATGCATCCTTAACTGTTTCAATATCATTCATTTCTCTTTCTATGTATGCACAAGCAACAATATTTACTTTATCTTTAATTGCATTATAGTATTTAGCTTCTAAATTTGAGGTAAGTTGTTCATATTCAATATCAGTCATAAGATCTTTTTTATTTTTTTGTTTTGTATGACCAATAAAGAAAATACCATATTTAGCATCTCTTAACTTAAATACAGTAGAAATAACTAAATCTACTACTTTATTTTCTCCTCCCTGAAACCCACCATATGCTTGTTTAATTGATTTTACTCTTTTCTCTGGTATAACAGAAGCATTATATATCTCTACTACTTCTTCTTCTGCAAGTCTAAATAATTCATCTACAGTATCTATTGCAATCATTTTTAAATTTTTATAATCTTCATTTCTATATGCAACTAGATCATCAACCATTTCTGTTAAATCTTCCCATGTTCCTGCTCTATCAGATAAAACTCCTCCTAAATGATCTGGTTCAGGTTCTTGACCTACAGTTAAAATCATTATTCCATCTTCACCGTAAAGAGTTTTACCAACTTCATATGCTAAAGTCGTTTTCCCGATCCCGGCGATTCCATCTAATAAATAACTATAATTAGCAAAATCAATTTTGACTTCTTTTCTTTTACCTACTTTTCTTCTTGTCATAAATTTTAATCTCCTTTTATATTATTATTTTATTAAAAGGGGAATTTCACCCCTTTATTTTTTAATTAGTCTAAATTTAAATCTAAATCATCAAATATATCTTCATTTTCTCCTTCTTTGTTTTTATTATCTTTTTCTTTTTTTATTTCTATTGGAACAATAACAAAATCTTTGTTTTGGTATACTGTATCTTTTCTACCTTTTGTATACCCTTTAGCAGCATTAATAATTACCATTTCTCTTACAGGATCTCCATAAATGTTTCCACCAGTTTCTTTCATAATATCTTCTCTAATTTGATCCATCGTCATAGCTTCTAATTCAAGCATTTCACGTTGAAAATCATTTAGCATATCTTCTGTAATTTCCATTTTTTGAGCACCATCAAGTATTTTTACTTTAACACCAAATTCTTTCCATGATTTATCTTTAACAGTAAATTGCTTTACAAATAAATCATTTACTTTTTTAACTTTTTCATCTTCATTTGAAAAGTCAATAGTTAAAATTACTGGACAAGGAATATTAGTTTTTCTTTGATTATCATAGTCTCTAACATATGTATTAACATAATATTTTTGTGTTTTCTTAAATAAACTATCATCTAAACTATCCTTATTAAAAAATAAAGTTAATTGTCCTGTTGAAACTGGTTGAGCATCTTTTTCTGCTAAATAAATTCTAGTAGGAACATTTTTCTTATAAAATTTTTCAGTTTTATCTGAATATGTATATACGATATTACCTAATACTTTAAACATTCTTTCATTAATTTTACCTGAAGAAATTACTTTATATAAATATTCTGCGAAATCAGATTCAGCAAGGAATTCTTTACGTTTTTTCTTACTATCTTCACATACTTTTTCAATATCTTCTACACCTAAATTTTTAAGTTCTTCATCTTCTAATGTTCCGTCTTTATATTTTTCTAATGCTTTTTCTAACTTAAATCTACGTCCAGGTTCTTCTAAATCAATAACAAATTTTTTAAATTCAGCTACATTAGCAATTTCTTCTGGTTTAAATCTATCTTTCCATGCAATTTCAAGTTTTTCACCTTTAACTTGATTACCTTCATCATCTTTACCAGATTTTGAAAAGGAATATATTTTACCTTCACCATTAGCAAAATATCCACCTTTAGATTCAAGCATATGACGATTATCTCCTGCAATTACATTAAATAATAATCTGTTAGATACCCAACCACTAGGATAAGTTTCTGTAGTATAAGGTTTAAATTTTTCTGATTCTTTACCAATTGATAATTTTCCAACAAATTCAAATGTGTTATTTGCCATATGTAATATTATCTCCTTTATATATGTATTTTTTATTTTATTATTCTTACTAATTACTTAACTTACTAACCTATTAAACTAAACCTTATCACTTATTCTTCTTCTCCATTATCACCACCCTTATCTTCATCCTTTTCCTCCTCACTCAATCTTAAACTTCCATCCTCCATTTCCAAAATACTCCACGTTTCCTTGTGTTTACCATCACTTGGGATAAATTCTACTTCTACTTTCTCAGGTTTAGTACCTTTAAAACCAGTCACTACTCCTTGCTTTAATTCACCATTATCTTCGGTAACAAATCTAATTTTGTTTCCACTTGAAATAGTTTGAATTCCTACTTCTGTTTCTACTTCAATACTTTTGTACGGCACTTTTTTAACATCGATCATAAATAAATCATTTCTCCTTTTCATTTTAATTTTTTGTTTTTTGAATTTAATTCTTACTTCTTAATCCTTCATTATTATAACATTTATATTATCATTCTGTCAAGAGAAATTTTATTTATTTTTATTTTTCCCTTGACAGAAATTAATAACTACCTCAATTCAATTAAATATTTTATAGTACATTGTTCTTCTTTATATACTATTATTTCATCATTCTTTAATGTTGAATAACCAATATTTGCACCTGCATGTGCATGTAAACAATTACTACCAGGACACATTATTTGTAAGTTTTCATAGTTTAAATTATGATATTTACTATCAAATGTATAAACATCATAAGGTTTACCATAAGCAACATTAAATAATGCCATAAATCCTGAATTACTATTACCTTTAACCCAATAACTTCCATTTAAAGATGTATATCCTAAACTTTTTCTAGCTTTTGGAGCAAAGTAAATACCATTCCCATATAATTTACCTGTGATTACTGCTGGAGGTCTAAGTGCTAGACCCATATTAATAATTGACCAGAAATTCTCTGATTTACTGCCATGCCATAATAACTTCATATTATTTATATTATTGCTCTGTGTAAATTCATCAAATTTCTTTTGTGTCTTAATGTTAATTACTTTCCATGCTTGATAAAACTTATCACTAATACCACCAAGATTTTTCTTGATTAATTCTTTTTCTTCCTGATTAATTTCTTCAAATTGCAATCCTAAGACTTCTAATATTGTTTGATTTGGCATTTCATATGTATCATTTTCATTATTTTCATCTTTGACTATTGAATGCTGTACCACCTGCCCTTTCATTACATCAAGTAAATCTTGCTCTCTTTGAATAATCTCACTAAAATCTTTATCATCTTTTGCTAAGTAATCTTTAACTTTTCCCATTTTTCTAGGAATAGTTTTAAATAAATCAACTAATATCTTATTAAATAATTCAATATCATCTGTATCAATTAAATTATTTAAAATTAATTGTGCTTCGTCAATCATTTGTTGTGTAACTTTATTAGAAGATATTGTATAATTATCTTTAATTGCTTGTCATGCCATTGATTGTAATCTTATTACAATTTGTGCGATTGAAGGAATAATAATATCAAGGTATTCTTTCTTTTTATTTTGAGGGATAATAGTTTCTGCAACTAATCTACTATTGTCCACATAACCCTTTTTTATTTTACTTTTATACTGAGATTCCCATTTAAATATAGGATAAGTTTTTGTTTGATATCCTGAATTACCTATCCTACCATATTTACATATAAAGTAACCATCTCCTTTATCCAACATCTGGTAATATTTATTATTATTCTCTCCTGGTTCTACTTTAACTAAATACAATGGATTTTGCATATATCCACCTCTCTTATAAATAACAAACTAGAATTTCAACATCAACATCCTCAAAAACTTCTTCAATTATTTCCTTAACAATGCTCCAATCTAATCTGTCCAAACCGCATCCGATCAATGGAATCGCAATTTTTTCTACTCCTAAACTAATAACTTGCTCCATCATATCTACCAATGCTTCATTTAAACTATCATATGTAGGTTTATGAAATGCTCTTCTTTTAGTCACAAGATTAAATACATTATCAATAAGAATTGCACAATTATCAGATTTATATTCTGCAACTTCTTTTAACTTTTTACGCATATTATATAACTCATTGAATTTAACTGCTATTCCTGCACCTAAAGCAAAATCACCTGAAATACAATGTGCAAAATAATAACCATGTGGTACTGAAAATAAATCTCTTTGTTCTTCTTTAATAATCATAATATTTCCTCCTTTTAATTTGTTTATTTTAATTATAACTAGGAACAATCTTATCATCTCTATATTCAATCAATCTACATAGTCTTAAATCCAATTCACCTTTTTCATTAACATTTTCATCAGTATACCTTACTTTAACAATTTTTCCCATTAATTCATCTTGATGATTCCAAATATAATCTCTAACCATCCTATTATCATATTTTTCTGGATTATATTTTACTTTATATCCACACATTACTTTTGCTGGTTTACCTTTATAATCTATAATTATTTTACCTAAAGTATTTTCAAATTCCTTACCTTTTTCACCTTTTTCAAAACCAATAATAGCCACATCAGCTTCTTTCTCAGTTTTAACTTTTAACATTTGCTGATATGATTTTTTACCATAATACTTAGCATCTAAAGGTAAAACCATAATGCCCTCATCATCTTGATCCATCATTTTTTCAAACCAATAATCAATTTGAGCAATATTTTTTCCGATATAAAAAGAATCAACATTTTTAATTAAAGGTGAATTAATCTTATCAATCAATTCTTTTGCTAAATTCTTTCTATCTCTACAAGTCATAGGATGATAACCTTTATAAAATCCATCATCAGGAATAAAATTAAATATATTAACTTCTATTCCATGCTTTTCTCCATCTTTCCTAAGAATAGAACCAGTTTTATTAAATCTCTCTATTCTAGACATTATATTTTCATTATCTGTTGCTAATAATTCACAAACAAATACTCCATGTGGTAAATCAGTTTCAGATAATATTTTTTCAATATCAACCAATTCTTTATAAATTTCTCCACCAGAAGACATTATTTTAACTTTATTATTTCCAATTTCTATTTCACTTCTGTATCCATCTAATTTTCTATAAATACCAAATTCCTTACCTTTAAGCCATTTAAAATGTTTTTCTTCTGCTACTTCGCCTTTCTCTAACTTGTGTATATAAATAAATTCATATCCGAAAGCAGAATTAACAGTTTTTTCTTTTAATCCACAACGTAAGTCTTGAAGTATAATTTTAATATACAATTCTTTCATATCTTCTTCTTGTTGAGATAAAAACTGTTGAATATTTGCAATTACTTCATCTGAACCAGTATTATGATTAGATAGATAATCTCTTAAATCATAGAAATTATTCATAATTACTGTTGGTTTAGAATTAACTTCCTTCTCAAGTTTTTTACGTTTAATACCTGTTTTAACTTCTAAAGTATTATAAACGAATGTAAGAATATCTTTGAATAGTTGATTGTTTTGATTCTTTTTTAAGATAGATTCTTTTTCATTGCGACTACTTGTACTTGCTAATTGATTAACAATACTTAATACTTCTTGCATATATGTAACCTCCTTCAATTCTTCCTTTATATATCTACCTTCTGAATATTCATGACATTTATCATTGTATATATCATCCAAACCATCACATTCTTCTAATACTTCATCTAAAAACCAATGACAATTTGCACAACATTCTTTTATATGTTTAACCTCCTTTTAATAATTTTCTAATTCTTAACCCTAACGTATTATAACATTTATTTTACCATTCTGTCAACTATTATTTTTTCATTCTTATAATATTCTTTCATATATTCTTCAGGTGTAAATCCACACTTAATCAAATAATTAATATATCCTTGTTTAATCTTTTCTTCATCTATAGTATTATTAATATGTTTTATATATTCCATTGTTAAATCATCTGGATATTCTTTATTGATAAATTCTAACTTTTTACAAATTTCACAAGACATATTTTACTCCTTTTTAAAATAATTATTTTTATTTTACTTTTTCTTTCTCATTCTATAACATTCAGGATTTTCTTCAGTAACATAAATACACTTAGGAAATTTAAAATATTTACATCCTTCAGGACTCGTATCGCAACCCATATATAATCTTTCTCCACATCTTAAACAGCGATAATGTTTTTCTAATTCAGAACCACAACTACGAATTGCCGTTGCTTCATATTTCCAATCATGAATTCCTAATATGCAACGTATATCTTTCATATACAATTCTCCTTTCCTAAAATATTAAAACCAAAGAGGAAATTGTTCTTAATTTTATTACTATATGTAATGTATGTTTATTTTCTTAATACTACATATAGTTTATATTATTATAAATTATTTGCTGATAATTTTTTACATTCTTCTAATAATCGTTTATACTCATTTATTAATTCTCCGAAAGTATCAAATAAGTTTTTAATTTCTTCTCTGGATAATTCATTGCCATTTAAAAATGATAAATATAAACTATCAAATTCTTCTGGTTTCATTACCATATTAAATTCTCTCCTTTATTTATATTTATTCTTTATATTTACTCTTTATATTTATATTTCAATCCAAAATCATTTGCCAATTTTAATCCTCTTTTATAATCCATACCTTCTACTGGATGCATATTTTTATTATTAATAAATATAACAGTACCTTCAATAATTGCTTGATTAAATAATTTATCTTTATAATAATTCTTAGTTAAATTTATATATAGTCCATCAATATTAAATTTAATACTTGTATTAAAAATATCTTGTTCATCTTTACAATTCCATACATCAAATATAATCTCTTTATAAAATATTTTATATCCTCCAAAACTATTTAGATTTATTTTAAAACAATCTGGTAAATTTAATTCAATTTTATTTGATGATTTAATAATAATATCATAATCTTTTGGTTTTCTATTAAAGAAAGCAATATCTTTTATTGCTCCTCCAATTAAATATACATCACCGTATTTTTCACATTGTAAGAATAATTGTTGTATGTTTGGTTTGTATAATATATTATTAGATAAATAATCATATACCTTATTATATTTATCTTTAGTGAATAAAAATTGACTATGTATGTATATTCACATCCTTCTTATTTAAATTTAATAATTAAATTTTTCTTTAGTAAATACTTATAACATACTTTTTATTTTATCTTTTAAAATATAAATTTCTTTTGCACTATGTAATTCATATTTTACTTCAAACCAATTATTACCTTCTTCTACTAAATTAATAGGAATATAAAAACAATTTTTAATTTTATCTATTTTTTTATTTTTATTGTCGTTATTAGATATATAACAAGTTAAATAATAACATCCAGCACAACGCATTATATTTCCTTCTTCAATTAAAAAATACTTATTACACTTAGGACATGATTTTTTATCTCCAAAATTTATTGCTACTGGTGTTTGAACTACTGTTCCATCTTCTTTTTTATGATATTGCCATAATGAATAACTTATCATTATTATTTTACCTTTCATATTATTATCAATATTAATATATTAAAATACGATATTGTATAAATCATACCTATTTCATGACAAAATCTTTCTTTCGTCACAATATTTATATTATACTTTTATTTTACACATATAAATGCTCTCTAATCCTTATATATCAAGGGTTTATTGACATTAATATAGGTAAAATCAAATATATTACGATTTTGCGTAATTTTACCTATATTGTGACAAAACAGTAGTTTTATTCAAATATTATATTTGTATTTTATATTACACTTTTAATCCTATTTTTTGCAATTTCACAATAAGGTTCTTTGTCTGTATTTAATAACTCAATATTAATCCATTTTAAATTATATCCTTCATCTTTGTTTAATTCCTCACAACTTAATCCGTGTGTTCCACTTCCAGCGGTTACATCAATTGTTTTACCATCAATAGGAGTAACTAATTTTATCAACCATTTAATTAATTGTTTAGGTTTAACTGTGACATGAGTATTACCTTCGCCTTTTTCTTTCTTGGTTGCTTTTCCACAATAATAAAATGGTACAAAGTCATCTGTATTAATCTTTAAGAAATACCTACTTGCTCCACCTTCACTTGCAGGTATATCTTTTTCTTGTGCTTTTCTACCACCATTGCGTTCATGATTAATATTCCCACTTTTCCAATCTGTACCTGCTGGTTGACCTTTTTTAATTTCTCCACTTTGACTATCTAATATTTCTCCCATAGAAGAATCAAGAATAATATTAGCAGGGAATCTTCCTATCTCATTTGCTGGCATTGACTTATCTTCTGCATACGCACCATATATTTTATTTTCATTATCTGAATAATTAGTTGTTGGATTTTTAGATGCTTTTGCATTGATAATATCTTTATCATCTTGTGAAGTAGGTATTCTACAAGCATCAATATTCATTGCACCACAATTATGTATACTTATATTATTAATATATGTACCTTCTAATGGTTTTTGAAAAATTGTAATAGATTCATGTGCTGGCTTTAAACCTGATGTCTTCCATCCATTCCATTGCTTTGCTTGTTCTGTTGAAGGTTCAGTAATATTATACCCATCACATTTATAATTATCTCCAACAAAATTATTATCACCACTTCTAATACCCTTGCTATCATTTTTCCCAACAATTTTTCTTTCTTTATCTTTACCTGCTTTCTTATCAAACAATTTTCCTATATCTTGGTTTTTAGGAAATCCTGTACCATATAAATATTCAATTTCTTCTACTATTTGAAATCCAACATCTTCAAAGGCACATTTCATCCTAAGGATGTCCAAATATACAAACATAACCTCCTGGTTTAATTATTCTATATAAACCAATTGCTCTTTTATTACACCATTTATAAAAATCTCCTGTATTATCCCATTTCTTACCCATAAATTTTAAATCATAAGGAAAATCAGAAATACAACTATCATATGTATTATCTTTAATTTTCTCCATTACTTCAATATTATCACCTTGAACAAGTTTACCATTGTCTGTTTTATAAATTAATTCCAAACTTTTATCTCCCTTCTTTTTTAAAAATCATAACAAATCTGCGATTTCATGCTGATATTTTACTACATATTGTAGTTATTAAAATGAATTACCACTATATATAGTAAAATATTATTCTATATGTATTTATTTTATCATTCTATCAAACATTTTCTATAACTTTTTCAATTCTACTTTTAGTAATTTCACATGCTTTATCTCCAATATCACAACCAATAAATCTTCTACCTAATTGAATAGCAACTTCACCTGTAGTTCCACTACCCATAAAGCAATCTAATATAATATCATTTTCATTGCTAAACAATTTAATTACTCTTTCTAATAATTGTTTACTTTTTTGAGTTGGATAACCTGTATATTCTGACATTTTATAATTTAATACTTTTTCTATATCAATCCACCAATCTACTATAGGTGTACCTTCTTCTTTGCATCCGTATCCTTTTGCTTGTTTATCAAATCCACAACCATTTCTAACTTTTACTTTATCGCTATATTCTTTAAATATTGGATTAAAAGTATAATTATCAGATTTAGTATACCATATTAAATATTCATGTTTTTTGGGTAAATATTTTCTAGTTGAACCTCCACTTAAATATCCCCATACTATTTCATTTTTGAAATTTTTATATCCAAATATATCATCACAAATATTCCTAATC
>Ga0209518_1000694_pt1 | contig 41714 bp, 21 predicted proteins | sample RifGroB1_FD_183993 | JGI IMG/M metagenome (GOLD analysis project Ga0209518, IMG submission 183993) | Groundwater microbial communities from Rifle, Colorado, USA - Groundwater B1 (SPAdes) (version 2) | ecosystem: Environmental > Aquatic > Deep subsurface > Groundwater | place: Rifle, Colorado...
AGCCCCGCCGAAGGTTGCCCCCTCATTGGTGACTCGCACGCCTGACGGCCCGCTAATCACCGTTTGAATCTGACCAACGGCCAGGTTCCCAGCCTTTCCGATGCTGTCAGCCTGAATGAACACCCGTACTGAATAACGTCCTGTTGAGGGACTGTAGGTTGTACCAATGCCGTCGGGTGAGATCTGACCCGATGAGGTGGCTCTGAACGTCGAACTCCCGCCACTGATTCCCTGACCTACAACAATGGGCAAGAGAGCTGTGGGACGGATGGTGACATAGAACGTGGCCTCACCTCTGGCCCGGGTGCCTGGGTTTCGAGTCACTCCCCGTCGAGAAGCCAGATGATCAAAAGCATTGTCGATCATCGTCTGTACGTCGGAATCCGACCTCAAGAAAAAGGCTTGTCGCAAAGCCACCTTATAAGGGGACTGGGACACTGCCACGGACGTTCCTGAATGAGAGGGGTCATCAATGGCAAGTAGGGTTGCAAAGGACTGAGCCGCCTGAAGGAAACCGATGATGAAACGGATTCGTTCAGCTTCGGTGGTGAAGGGGTCGATGAAAGTGTCCCGCAAAACAGACCCGGGCTTTACATCTAAGTCGGGTTGCGAACGATAGATGGAAAGCACTGTGTCCCGAAGAATCTGTTGTCGGGTCACGGTGGGCAACGTCGTCACGGCAGTAGTCACCTGAAGAGGAGACCCCAAAACCTCGGGTGAGAAAGCGGATTCGTATTCTGCCCCATCAATCCAGTAAATGGCCGTGACCACATAGTACAGCGGGTCTGTGTCCAGGATGGTGTTGAAAGCGGCATTGGGAATGGCCGGATTCACCGTCGAAGACAGCGTGGCCTTTCGGTCATGGACAAAGGAGTACCGTTGAATCAGATCAACCCCTTGCACTTGCACAGTGGTCTTGTAGTGCAGGAACGTGTCCGGGATCTCCATCATCTGATCAAAATCTGTCTGATACTGGGTGCCCAAACGATCCCGTTGTGCCCCAGTCACACGCAAGTAGAGGGGGTCTGCTATGGGACTCCCATCCCCCTGAGTAACCACCATCGCATCAGCCGTGAGTTCCCCGATGGGGGTCAGTCGTTCGACCGTGGCCCCTGAGACAATCTGTTTGGGGTTGATCTGGGTGTATCCCGAAGTGCCTCCCCCTGGGGAGGTAGCGGCATAGAAATTGTACCCGACCACGTTCGGATCATCAAGACCGTCTATGGAGATTGTCACGTAGTCATCAAACCGCTCGAAAGTGATCCCACCCGGGGGTAGAACATCAGCCCGCACATCTCGGTCCAGGGCCAGATGGATGTCTGCCGTGGCAATATCCGTGACAGCCCCGTTGGTAAGCACGGCCCGAATGCGAACGGAATTATCTCCCGGATAGAGTTGCAAACCTTCAGGATGCGAAGACGGGTTTGGGATGGTGAACTCAGTACCACTGAAGATTACAGTCTCAGGGTCAGAAGTGAACCCTGCTTCTCTAATGGAAACCTGCACATCGGCTGTGTCCGCAGGCAACCGACCCGTAAGGAACCGGGAAGATCGATCTGTGGTCAGAATAAGGTGGGTCCGGTACTGGTTATCCGGACCCAGGAATTCAGGTGTCGTTGCCATGCTAGTTCCCATCCTTCAGCAACTGTACCGGGTTGGATTGTGCGAACAATCCGGCAGCCTGGGTGGCCGAGAGACCTGCTTGTTCCGGGCCCAACATAAGACCATTGCTCCCCATGAGAGCCACCACATCGGGGACCGTGAAAACGATGGTGACGTTGATTGGTTCCGAAGACGCATTCTGAACGGTCACATCCAGAAGGAAAGTCGTCGGATCCTGAGCATGGGGCTTCACAGTGATGTTGAGAACTGCGTAGAGCTTTTCCTTGAATGTGACCGTTTGAATCTTGGCCTGGTCCGTCTGAAGAGCCTGTAACCGGGATAGAGCCTTCCGGACATCCTCACTGATGAGAGTTGCCACCCCGGCAATCGCCTTGGTTCCAATCCGAGAACGGAGCATGGTGCCATACCACGGATGGTACGGATTGCTGTTCTGGTCGGTCAACAGAATCTTGAGGGCCGCCTGGTAGAGAAGATCCTCATTCTGAACCATAAGAGCCTGACCAGCCCCATCAAAACGATAGTCATTCTCGATATAGGTGGTTCGACACCGGAGACATCTGTTGGGGGCTGCCGTGTAGGTCACTTTGAGTACCGGGTTGGCTCGTAAGGCTTCAGAAAACCTGGGGTATCTCAGAGCGGTCAACGTCGGAGGCCGGTAGAGTTCCCAAGAGGGATAGAGTTGGGAACCACGAGCAGCCACCTGATAGCCATTGGAGCTGTCCCCGAAACCCAGGGCGCCAGCCGCAGAACCAGACACCTTGATGAAGGAGTCCACTCCAATCTTCGTGGTTTCCTGGAAGATCAGATGGCCGTTGGTCTGGTCAAACTGAACTATGGTGACTCCCTGCCGTTTCAGGTAGGTGATTACCTGGGTTGCTGTCCACCGGGTTTCTCCCCGGATCCCGAAGGATATTGTGACTGCACCTACCGTAGACTCGATTGTCAGGGTGTCCTCATTCTCGACCAGGGTGAATGGTCCTGAACCCGTCCCGTAAAGGACGGCAGGGATATAGAGACCTCCCTGGGGAAGGAAGAAATCGTTGTTGGCCAGAACCCGTACCTGGCCACGAGCGGCTATGGGTTGACTGGTAGCCAGGGATCGTCGGTCAGAACCCAGGGGAACGACTTCTTCCACCGTCAAGTGGGAACACGGCCAGGCAATCTGTATGTCTCGTGACATTCAGCCTCCCCGCAAGGCTGAGATTATAGCCAAGCCAATGAGACGGCTTGGCTATAATCACTTGGCATCCGGGTACTCAGAAGGCAGATCATCAAACGTGAACTGGTAGTAGTCCGACTTGGAGTTGCCCTTGAATGCCCGAACAGTGCCATCCTCTTCGGTTTCAAAGAGCATCTCGTACATGTCCTGGACAAGATTCTGCACTCGGAGATCATTGGCAAACCGATCCTCATCGAAGTCACCCACCCCATCCAGGACACCTCCAAAGGCTTGTACCAGCACCTCGTCCCGTTCATGGGTCAACTGTTCTCGAAGATCACAGAGCTTGAGGATACGGGCCTCAAGATCTAACAGGCGTTCCTTGATGGCCTGGTTGTCCCAAGACCGGATCTGATGCATGGTCTTTACGATCATGTCGCTGTCGAATGACCCCTGGGAAATCCGACCACCCTGTCTGGCCGGATAATAGTGATCTGCCCGGACCCAACCTCCACGATGGCCTCCAAAGCCAGTGCTGTCTGTTCCAGGCAAGGGGTCGTTCGCCAAAGCCGACATCGGAGCCAGCACCCCCCCATAAGGAGACTTCTGGATTGTCTGCTGATTCCCATCAGCATCCGTGGAAACTACCTCGGTGCTGTCCGGATACCAGAAAGGGGAAATGTCAAATGGATTCCCACCGTTGGCTATGTATGCCATGACGAGCTTGCTCAGGGAAGACCCCTCGGGGGTGACCGAAAAGCCCATGCGTTCTTCGGTGACTGTTGTGTTCTCACCGGAGGTAACTGTTCGATACGTTACCTGGATTAGTCCGATTCGAGCAATCTCGGCATTGATGGTGGCTATCCGAAGTCCGATTTCTCGACGGTCTCGCAGCAACCAACTGGAATAAGCCCGGAAGTAGCCTATCGGCCAGACCGACATTTTGTTGAAGGATGCCACGGGCTTACCTCACAACACGTCTGGTTCAGGATCTGGTGGCACAGGCGGAGGCAGTACCTCTGCATCGGCCATGGCCGGGAAAGGTGGGGTCGAGGAAGCCATGTAGGTATCCGGAGTTGGGTTCCCCGACTCAGATTTGCAAAACTCCGCGATGATGTCCATACCGAACGCCGGGCCAAAAGGGATCACCACAGCGATCCCAGCCCCATAGGCCAGAGGACTGTCACTCGGCTTATTCTGGGCGGACACCAAGTCTGAAAGCACCCCGATGGTTCCATCCGAAACCAGGGTGAGAACAGCACACTTGGGGATCTGAAACGCGAACCCCAGGATGCTTTGGATGATGTCATTGATGCGTCGAATGAGGTTCTGGAGTTCGACAATCCGACCCTCAATGAACTCGATGTACTTCCTGATGGTGTCAATGATGCTTTGGATGGCGTTCCGAATGGCCTCAATCCAGTTCAAGATAACAGCCAGGAAGTTCTCCAAACCGGGGAGCCAATCTAAGAGTCTGACGTTGAGCCAGGCTCCGTCGGCCGGGGATCGACTGAGGGCGGCCCCTGCAATACCCAAAGCCAGGGCTGCTTGTTGGAGTAGACTCCCGTTGTCATACTTGGCCAGAAGTCCTCGGGCATAAAAGACTCCCATCTGGGATGTGGTTTCGAGAACAGTCGCCCGTGTGATATTGGTCAGGTCAGTGGCCCCGATATAGAACACTGGGGACTTGTCGGCGGACCCGACCTTGCGAGAGAGCGAAGAGATACCCTCAAGATAGGGGGTCAAATCATTGGGCAGAAGAAGAGTACCGTCATTCTGGATGTATTTCTCATAGACTCGGCGAATAGGCGGCGGGGCACTGGACATGACCTCAGCGGTAAGCTCTTTCGAGCTTGTGGCAAACACAAACTCGAACCCCTCTGGGGGGAGAAGTTCCCCCTCCTGCATCTGTGGTGCCCGCTCTGTAATCAAACCAGGCACCCAGAACATGTCGTTGACGATCTCAGCAGGAATTCCCATCTGGTAAGGAGACAAAGCCAAACCATCAGCGGACCATCTCCCGGCTGGACTACCGGGGTTGATCGACTCCAAGATGGAAACGTCAAACACATAAGAGGATACTGCTTCGTGCCCCGCCCCACTCAATATCTGCTTCCAGGTGGCTGTTCGCAAAGCCTGTGTGTTCTGCACCACATAGGCTTCCATCTCCGGCTGTGGCCCAGTCTTGTCATAGAGGGTTGCGACCATAGTTTGAATCTTGTCGTAGAGGGTCGTCCGAAACACTCCCGGATCTCCACTCGCCTTGTCCAATGCCCCCATGTAGTCATCGAACAACCAACCCAGAAGATGCTTGAAAGGCTCCAGTAGGCAGCGTTGGGCAGCCACACCGTTCAGAATCAACTTGTTACTGGCCGCCAGGTTGTACTCATTGGCGGGGAGAATCTGCCTGAGTTGATCCAGGGGGGTCAAGTCTGGCCGGGAAAGGGCCAGAGCCACCAAGGCCGCTTTGACTGCTTCCAGGTACTTCATGGTGTTGGCATTGGGGAAGGCCACCCGGAACGGTGCCGAGAACGGACTCAGGTCATTCTCTTGTACCGAGTCATCTCCGAGTGAAACCGTGATGGGCCGTCCTGGAGTGTGCGCTCCTGTCTGTGCCCGGACCATGTTGTACTTGTACTGTTTAGTCCCGTTCCCGATCTCCCGAGTGCAGGTTGCCACCCGAACGTAATACGTCCCAGCCGGGCCAAGAAGCTCAACCTTCATCTGTCCGTTATCGTTGGTGACTTTGCCCATTTGCGGCATGTCCTCCAACTTCAGGTCGATGGAGTATTCCGACGTGGCCCACTGGCTCAATGTGCCTGCCAGGGGTACAAAGAAGGTCTGTTGGAAAACAGGCACATCCCCCTGGGTCAGCATGTCAAGGGGAATCACCTCGTTGGCTGTCGGGGAAACCATCCCAAAGAGCCGGGCCGTGACATCCCTCCCAGCCCCATTACTGTCGGTTCCTTGGTTGTACGCCAGGGTAGAAGCCCCCTGAATCATGGCAGCCCCGCCATGTAGAACAAGAGGACGCCCGCTAGCTAGCCGAACGATGTTGGCCTCCCGTGGTTGGGACCGACCAACCCCGGAGGCATTCTCTTGCAGAGTAGAGTCATTTTGGGGTCTGTCCCAACAAATTGAGATTCCTGGCTCAATGGTTGAAACCGTGACCAGGAAACCCTTGGGGGGAAGCGGGGGGAAGGGATTGAAAGGATGTTTCGGAGCCGTGCTCAAGACCCATTTCACCTGAGCGATGGATGGGGGGTCCACGTTGTACTTGAAGAAAGCAGGCAAGTCCTGGGGATGCAGGATGCTGGCTGCTGCATTCCCATACAGAACCTTGGTGATGACCGGGGTAGGCAGACTTCCAGGTGTGTCATAGGTTTGATTGAAATACCGAACCAGGGCACTGATGAAAGCCAAAAGACGTTCGATGTCTGAAACGTCTACCGAGAGATAGAAGAACATGGACAACACTTTGGTCTTACTAGACACATCTGGCCGAGTCGGATCCGTGTGATCAGTCAGTCGGCCGATCATCCGACGTTCATATTCACTGAAGCCACCCTGAAGTTCGGTATACGGATAGGACGTGAGTTTCCAGTCCCCGGTGAGATAGAGACCCAGTTGTTTCAGGTCGCGTAGAAGGCTCCGGATCTCGTCGAGAATAGCCTGAACCAGAGCCGCGATAGGGTTGAGGAACCCGACCAGAAATGCCTTGACCAGTTGCAGGGCAAGCAAGGCCACATCGAGCACTGCGACCAGGAACTCGGCCACACTATTGATGTCCTCTCGAAGGTCCTGGAGAAGATCCGGGACCTCGAAAGTCATTGTGCCCCACTGGTTGGGCGTATCGGCCATGGGTTAGCTCCCCCCCCCGTGTTCTAGTCGGGTTAACTGTTCCCGCAAAGCAGCCAAAGCATTCTGATCCTGTTGCATGGCCAGATCCAACAACCCCCGGAGCTTTATTAGGTTCTCACGTTGAGCGTGTACCCTCTCTGGTGTGATGACCCGCTCAGACCTCTCCCCCCAGGTGCCCGGTTGAACTCCTAGTCGGATCAACAAGCGTTGAAGCTCCTCAAGACTGGGTTCAGGTTGGCTCATGTTCTACTCGCCGTTTCCCTGAGAAGCAGGAGCCGTTTCTGTTCTGCCAGTCTCTCAGGCAGTTCTCTGTCGAACCGCTCAATTCCGGCCAGGGTTCCCAACGTGAGGTGAACCCGATAGTTCAACCAGGTGTACCTCACAGGCCGGAACAAGTCGCTCACGTCCAAGACCTCGTTTACCCGATCCGGCAACACAGGTCGGATCAGGACTCCTGCAACCAGATCGGTATAGGCCGTATAGGCCAATGCCGGGGGTACTAGCCTGACCATCCGTAGAGGATCCGGCGGTGGTCCCGGATCTGGCATGAGGGAGTCCAACCGGGTGTCCAGAATCCACACACGACGGTCCAACAAGGAGATGGTATCGGAGCAGTTCAAGAAAGGAGCCGTCTCAACGTGCCCGAGAAGATTCTCCACCAGGGCATTCGTGAACAACCCCCAACCCACCTCAGGATTCGTCGGAATACCCAAACTGTGAATGTGCCGGTCCTTCTGGAAAATGTAGTAGCGACCGCCCTTACGACCGAGCATCACCCCCTTGAGCTTCTCAATGAGGGTCAGCATTCGTTCTCGGGTGGAAAGTACCAGGTCAATGGCTTCATCCGAAAACAACCCAGAAGGCCGGATCACCCGGTAGCTGAAGGGCCGGATGGAATGGTAGTTGGTCAGTAGATCCTGATATTGCACGAAGGACTCGGTCACAGGATCTCGGAGTCGGGTCGGTCGCAGATCCATTTGACCTTCGATGCCACCGGACAAACCAGAGGCCGTGACCGTTGGGTACACTGCATAGGCCCGAAGGGGATCCGCTGGGTCGAAGACCACATTTGCGGCTCCCCCGGTAAAGGTTGTCTCCGGGTTCACAACCAGGGCCGGAGAGAGTGCATCCGTATCATCCACTTTCAAGACCCGATAGAACCCCCGGTTGTCATCTAAAGCCGATGGGCCTCCGGCTACAAACAAAGGTGCCCGAATAGCTACCCCGTCATCTCCGAACTGACGAAGCCCCTGTTCAGGAGGTGCCGGTAGCAACCCGTCCAAAGGCACCCAACCCAGGGGGTCTACCAGAACAATGTCCCCCTTCTGAACACCACGAGCACCAAACGTGAATCCGCCAACTCCGCCAGCAGCATTCAAGTCATCCCGGAGTCTGTTGACTGCGGCAGAGTAAGCACCTCCACCTATGATATCTCTGACCCAACCGCCCTTCTGGTAATCAGGAGAGGCAGGGTCCCAATCGGCATCGGTGCGAAACACCTCACGGTCAGTAATGAGGTTCAGGAGTTGCTCATTGGATTGTTCGTGGGGCACAGGGGCTTGCCGGAGCCAGACCTCAAAACGCATCCCCACATAGGTGCCTGCATCCGGTGTGGCTTGAAGACCAGGGACAGCCAGCCTGATTTGATCTCCCGCCTGGATGCTTTCGATCTCGACCTCATCAACGACCTGGCCTTCCTTGTCCAGGAGTCGAAACAGATCCCCCGGATTGATGTTCACATCCGCGTTGTCGAACGGCCTCAGGTTGGTTCCGTTGTGCGGCCCCGTCAGGTCATTCCAGACATCTTGGGCTTTGGCTCGGGTTCCGGCAGGCTTGGTGGCCTCCCAGTTCATTGTGAAATTGGCTGCCGTCACCAAACCCTTCTGCCGACTGGTGCTGTAGGCACTGACCCGTCCTCGCCGAATCTCATAGGCAAACCGAAGTGGAATGAGATTCTGACTGGCTTCCGTGTTGGCATCATGGAATCTGCGAATGCGCCGAATCGCAAACTCGACCTCTTCAGGCACGGCCAATCCCGTGTACCGAAACAGTTCCCGCATTCCAATCTCGCGGTCCTCATCATTCATTGGAGGGGACGGATCCGGAAGGCTGTGGTCCGGACCACCCGCCGGATTGCCGTCCACAACTCGGGCATAGGCTTCAGTCAAGTTCAAGGCCGCTCTGGGCACAGAAGGTTCCAGGAAAACACCTGCTTGAGCATAGTGCCCCACAACACCTGTATTGTCTGCCAACTGAAAGCGCGTGTTTGGCAACAGGCACACGAAAGAACCCCCGGCACCATCCAATGCACTACCGAACGGAATGTTCAGAACCCGCCACTGAGCCGCTGTCAGGTACAGATCCAGAGACCGAACCACTCGGTCATACACAGGCTGAAGCTCGTCCAGAATGAACTGATGGTTCGACTGTCGTGGCTGATAGGCAGGAACAACCACACCCGGAGCCGGAACTATCTGGATTCCACCTCCAGGTGCCCCACTCAACTCCACATATCCCGGAGCCGGATGGACAACCGATTCAGTTGGGCCACGGAACGTCAGCCAACGGAAACCCCGTACCGAATTGTCCAGAGCTTCATCGTAGGCTACACAGTTGTTTCGGGGCAGCCCCAAAATCTCCCCACTGACGTTGACGGGGAAACGGGTCATCCCCGAGACCTGCATTCCGGGCTGTATCAAACCTGCAAAGACACCAGCCACGATTGGCCCCACAGCATCAAACATGGCCAAGGGATTCAGTGTCAGAACCGCTGTTGTGCCCACAACCGTAAACGCGGTGTAGATGGCTCCAATGACCGACTGTTGAGCCGTAGCCAGAACCGGGTCATTCAAGGTTGTCAGATCACACAGGATGAAAACCCGGCCGGGAGGCAGACCAAAACCACTGGTACCACCTGGATGGACAAATCCGTTTGGAACCTCGAAGTTGGTGATTGTCAGTGTCCATGTCGCCGGATCATAAACCACCACCTTTGGGAAAGCGAAAGGTGCCCAACCCGTATCTTGTCCGGCATAGCAGTTTGGGGCCGTTGCCCTGTAGTGATCCGACGCTCCGATGTTGGTTCGTTCCACAGCATGACGAACCAGGTAACTACCTGCCTTAGCCGTTGAGGGATGGGCTGCGTTTCGGCCCTGGGAAATCACCAACACATCCCCGTGCTGAACATTGGCAACCGCCCCGGCCCCCACGGTAGGTTGCAGCACCCGGTCATCCACAATCTCATTGCCCGGAGCACCTAGCTCAAACTTGCTGGCTGTGAAGCCCCACCCTGAGCAGATAGTCCCTGCCTCGTTTCGTTCATTGGAGGGGGCGGCTGAGAGATGAGCCTGCACACCGGTAATAGGGATGTTCCCGTGGCCCTCAAAGGCCATAACCTTCAAGGATCCCTCACCAGGGAGACCAGCCCAGATCCCGGGGGAATCGGCATCAGGAGCCGTGGACCGAGCCAAGAAAGTGAACGGAATGGGAAACCCCCCAAAGAGACCGTTCGAGTACCGCAGAACATCTGACCAAGTTGAGAGGCCCACAGTGTAACCAACAGTGATATTCTCAATGGTCAATTGGGTCTGGAAAGGAATCCCGGACTGCGGATGCACATACCCCCGTCGTTTGGCCAGACGGAAGTCGATATCCTCATGGAATGTGAGCCTGTCCTCATCCACCCAAGCAGTGACAGACTCGCCGGTAGCCGCCACATCGGTATCTATGGACACAGTGAACTCAAACCCATAGAGCATCTCTCGCCGCCAAGGCAGAACCAGGGCATGTGGCAAGAACCACTGATTTGGAGGACCAAACCCCCACGGCATGAAACCTGTCTGGCTGATGATGATCTCACGGTTGTTGACCCACACGGGATCTGGTGGGGCTTCGCTAGTCCCATAGACAATGGCGGGTACTGGAGGGGAAACCAGCACAAAGCCCTGGTAATCTGTGACCGTTACCGTGGCCCCCTGAATCTGAATCGTCAGGGCAAGCTCACCCCCGGCCCCGGCTGATGGGAGCGGGTTTGGTCCAAGGGGTCCGTTGACAATGTCCACATCTCGCCGAGCGTACAACCGGATTGTGATGATGTTGTTGGACCGGGGGGGAACCAGGGACCAGATATCATTGAAGTTCCCAACCCCGACACCCGTACCGTCGTTCAAAGCAATCTGGCCAACCGAAGTGAAATCCAAAACAGTACGCCCAAGAGCCAGATCCTCATAAACCCGAACCCCCGGGGGGGGCGGAACCACAAGTTGGGGTTGGGCTGGGTATTGACCCATCGTATAGGCCAACGCATTCTCGGCCACATACCGAATGGGAGAACTCTGAAGTGTTCGAGTCACAAACCTCGGAGGTTCCAAACGTGACCCTTGCACCACAACACTGACATCTCCGACAGACCAGATGCCTTGAGGACCAGGAGTAGGCCCACCCCCAGTAGAGAAAGGTCCGGCTCCCGTCGAGGTCTCGACAAACAACAGATCATAGCGTCGAAGGTCGGTGACACCCCGAGCCGGAGGGGTGTTGGGAGCCATATCCTGAAGGGTCAGGAGTGTGGCCGGTTCCGACCCCAGAAAACCCAAAGCCGGATTGATAGCCGGAACCACTGAACCATCAATGGCCAGCACCTCATCCGGGTACACGGCACTGGTTGGGAAAGGCGGACCAGCACCGGCTGGGCTTTCCGCTGCCATGACTTCGGCAATCTCTTCTGAGACCTGAGCAAAACGATCCAGTTCAGTGTTGCTGATTTTCATGTATGGGATCTGATAATCCCCGCTGTCATCCTGATATTTCCCTTCCAGGGCAGGAACCAACAATGGACTCTGGGAGGTGTAAAGAAACTCTACCGAACCCTCTACTGAACCCATCGGGTCTGGGGGGTTCTGCCCGAACATCTCCCTGAGACCAAAGAAAGAAGGGTCTTGGAATGATGGCAGAGTAGTATCCACTACTCTGCCATCTCCAACGATCTTCACATCAAAGCCAGAACGATAGATGTCGGATCCGGCTGTGAGTGTGGCCAGTTGTTGGGGGGTCATTGCCACAGTTGGATCTATGGTGCCGGAAGCAATCAGAATGGGAGCTACCGCGAAGAGTGTGTCCCCTTGTTCAATAGGGAACAGATGTGCCGGGGTTCCAGAAGCCGTAGTCGTGCCTACCAGGACCAGATCTGGATCGTTGATGGCTGCTCCAGCCGAGGTCTGGAAACGAATGGCACACCCGTACTGCACATCTCGCACGAACAACCCGGTGTAGGTGCTCCTACCCAGAATGTTCACCAACTCGGGAGTGAACCCCTTGTAGACCTTTCCGTCCGGTTGTCCCCAGAACACTTGATCCCCAGGCTGGAAACTGGGAACTGCCAAAGTTGGATCGCCACCCGTAGCCGAGGGTTCCTCGCCCGTCCCGAAACCACTACCCAGGAGTGTTGTTTCATCCGGATAACCCGTGACTGGATTGATGTCCACTTCGGAAAACAAGGCAGGGAGCACCACCACACATGGACCCACGATAGCTACAGAAGCACCGTTCAAGAATGCCCCTGCGGGGATCCCGTTCGGGAAATAGCCCCAGATGCGTCCCCTGGCCCGTCGCCGAAGAAGGGCAGCCTCCTGAACATTCTCAATGGCCCCAAGAACTGGATTGGCAAGTTGGCCTATGGCCCTCCCGGAAGTCTTCTGATCTTCTCCATCAATCACCCGACCCCAGGTATAGACACCCACGTCGCCAGCAGGAATGTCAGCTCCTGCTCCGGGGAACGTCCGGAAGAACGCATGGGTCGTAGTTGGGAACAGTCGGGAGTATCTTTGCAAACCCCCCATGCGGAGGTAGCGACCTTTCATGTGCATCTTGAAGAAAGGCAGGGTCAACTGGAAAGTGAACCAGATGCGGCCAGGGCCAATCAGAACGATGTCATCCACGTCGTTCTGAACCCGCTGTTTCTGTTGACTCTGGGCTTGGTCCATCCAGTTCGAGCCGAGAATGTCTCCGTCTACCTCCCCGTCAGTCAAGGTCAACGAACCAGGATTCACCAAGGCATCGGCCTGAACGGGTTGGTAACTCAAGCCTGGTTGAGCCACGTTGAAAGCGGCCAGGAACACATCACCCCACACAAATCTGGGATTGAGGTTCCCGGTCACATCGTCTTCATAGCCAGGGGGGGCAAAGTCTCTACCACGGCCCACCCAGAAACGGAACTTCCCATCCCGGTCCCCGACAAAGCCCCCGGAGATGGTTTCAAGGATTTGCTCGAAAGAGACAATGGCCGTGTTGTAGAAGTCCAGGAAGGTTCTGGCCGCCCGATCTTTCGCCAGTAGGTGTTTTCGTTCGTAGAGTAAACCCACCCGACCTTGTTGCCAGTTATTCGTCCCACCCGTGGATGCTTTGAAAGCCCCGCCTGCGGGTTGTTTGGCAGTGATCTCCTGAATCGCTTCCTGAGTTGCCTCCACCAAGAAAGACCTGAGGGGTAAGGCTCGCCAATAAAACGTATCAGGGCTATTGAATGTATAGGTGGCTGTCAGCAACCCCCCCAGCAGACCATTACGCCCATCTGGGAGTGTGACGTGCAAGAAGTCCATGTAGACCCTTGGCAACACCACCACTCCATCCTGCCAGAAGGGTTTGATGGACCGGAGCCGAGTGAAAGACAAACTCAACCGTTGTCCCGGCCCAAGAGGGTCAATACCGGGGTCCAAGAGCCTGACCAAGCCGGTATCAGGATTCAGGTCATACTCGACCCCCTGAATCAGTGTCCGACCAGGCTGTGCTTGACCCGAAGGATCAAGTTCCCCATAGAGCACCAGTTCGTAGCTCTCGCCTTGCAACACCGGTCCGCATCCCAGGAATTCCCGAGCTTCCGGGGGATAGACAGGACGATAAGAGAGCTTGACAGTCGGCGGAGTAGACATCGTGAAAGCTGACTGGAAAGCAGAGGCTACGGAAATCTGGGAGCGGGTCCCATCTTCAGAAAGGGTGGTCTGAGTAACGGTGAACGGACACCCACCAACCTCCAGAATGTGTCCGGGAATGGCAAACTGGGTGAGGTCACCCAGAAACACAATCTCTTTCTGACCACGGTTTACAGGCTCAAAGGGGAACACGGAGGTGTCAATCACGGACATGAACCCGGCGGGGGCCGTTGTGACTACCGGGGTAGACCCATCCGGGTCTACCACCGTCGTGATAGGGGCCGCCGTGATGAGGGTTATGACATCATTGCCCGGAGATCGAGTGCCTTCTTCGATCACGGTCGGGGGGAAGATGCCAACCGATGTGACATCTCCCTTTTGAACCTGAACCCGAACCTTCTGGTGCCCAACCTTCTGGATTTCCTCTACCATCCGAGAAGGATAGTAGGTCAGACTCTTGATGTAGTGGCAGATCTCTCCCAATCGGATCATCTGTCCGGGGGTGAATTCTGCCACTCGATTCCCACGCAAACCAAACCGATCTTGGGCGGCCTTGATGTAGAAAGGTGGCCGATAGGCTGGCTTCTGACTGCCCTCATAGGCTCTCTCCCCACCCCGAGCCTCATAGACGGCATAGTTAACCGTGACCTTGACGTATGTCGGAATGTCCCGATAGAACTTAATTCGACCTGCGCCCCCAAGAGCCGGGGGATAGTCCACAGTGCAATCCACACGTCCCCCGATGTTTTGCATCGTGGCCCCGCTGTAGATCACGGGATCAATGGACTGGTCCACGGTATCCAGAGCCGTGTTGAACTGATAGGTGTTTGCTGATATCTGGGTGGCAACATCCCCCCGAATGGACACCGGGAGAAACTCCACGATCTGCGCGCCTATCTTGCGACCCTCCAAATCGGCTCGCCAGTATCGCACCTCAACCACAGACCCCCGTGTCAGGGGTGAGTGGAAAGCGAAAGCACAGAGCAGCGGATTCAAACCGACATCCTGCTGTTGCTCCGTGACCATTTGCTCGACGAAATACAGCCGCTGCCCTGCCTGGGCAACCATGTCTGCTGCTGACAGGTTCAGGCTCCCATCCCTGGGGTTGTACTCAGCCTGGCCCGCCAGCAATACAGCAGGGTCCAGGAATTCTTCCACGTACCAAACCCGAGAAGCGGTCATGGCAGATAGGACCGTAGTTCCGAACTTCAGTCGTCCCTGTGGGACAAGAACCCCACCCACGAGGACATCTGCCAACAGATACTCGATCCCGTTTCCACCTCCGGGGTCTGGACTGAAGACGTTGACCCCCGTAAGGCCAGCCCCGTGTTGGAGCAGTTGTGTTCCCACTCGGATCGAGAAATTCTGACCGGCCCATCGAAGAACATCGGTGGTAGGCACCTCCAACGAATCATTCGCCAGAGTGCCTAGATTCTGTTGTTCTAATCCTGTCAGGGTAGCCCAGGTTCCTGTGACCTCCTGAACTAACCCAAACCGCAAAGTGATTGTGCGCCCACTAGCCAAAGCCTCGGTCATGTCCGCCACGGGCCGGTTTGCCGTTTGGGCTGCGGCATCGGCTGGAACAACACCCACTAGGGCCAGGATCTGAACCTGGAAAGGTTCATCGAGGAGATGGTTGAACCCCTTGTAAATCTGATCCGCGACTACCCGTGGGTCATATACCGCTTGGGTGTATCCGGCATAGAGTTCCCAAGTGACCGGTTGTGGGGTCGAAAGGAGAAACACCGGCTGAACCGTGATGGTCGTACCGCCACCCGAAACCACATCATAGGAGCCAACAAGATCTCCAGAGGTGATTTTGAGTCGGTTGCCCGAAGTTGCTGGGAAATTGGCAAAGGGATCTGTGAACACCCCGGACCCGGCTACACACGTTCCGGATCCCCCATAGATTAAGCGTTCGCCGAGCCGCTCGATGAGCAGAGCTTGGCCAGGAGTCCCCCTCTCGGGGAGAATATAGTCTGTCTCGGGATCCTGAAACTGGAAAGCCCCGCCGGTTTGGGCCAGATAGAGACCCCCACCTATTCCCGGTGCTCCCAACATAGACTCGGCTACCACCCCGGCTGTTCCGAACCCGAGAGTCATAGTGGGTTTCTCAATGGTATCTGCCTGAGTTGTGCGCTCGACCCAATCGAACTTCTTCTGCTCGAACCGATGGATCACATCGACATAGTGTTGAAGCGGCTTGATGAGAGTCTGAATGGACTCTCCCTGGATGATCTGGGTGACCAGGTTGAAGAACACTCCGTCATCCACTCCGGCGATGTCCTGAAGTGGTGGGGGATTCATAAACACAAAGGGGGATGGCTGAATGCTCTCCTGAAGAACCGCTCCTTCCACTCGGTCACGGGCCGCAAAATCCGGGGTCGCCTCTGACCGATCCAGATTCGTAGGACTCCGGAACAATCCTAGAGACACACCCGAATCAGGAAGCCATGTGGGTATCCCTCCAACCACTCTCCAACCTGGAATGAACCCAAGTATGGCTGCCCCCCGAAGGTCCACTATGGAAACGGCCCCAAAGCCAATTTCCACACTCCCTGTTGCTATGTTCCCGGCAGATATCACGATCCGTCCGGCAACCTCAGTGACTCGGATGCCAGGCAGAGCCGGAACCGTATCTGCCTGAATGCTTGCAGCCACTTCAGCAGCCGTGAAATATGCCTGAGTAGGGTTGAGCACCGTCAATGAGAAAGCGTCCCAGGCATAGGCCACACCATCTATGGCATAGTAGAGAATCTGGTCGCCTTGAATCCCAGTGAATCGGAAGATGTCTCGACTCTTTGACCAGAGCCGAGCAACATTGGTATAGACCGCCGGAACCAACTCGGCCTGAAGGAAATAGAGATTGTCCCCCTGGAAGCGTTTGATGTCCGCAGACCCAATGACGATTCGGGAACCGGGATCGCCCGCCAATCTCTGACGAGTCACATACGCCTGACCCCGTCGAACCCGGAACAGATAATCAGGAAGGTCTGTCTCCCGATCCACCGGAGTCACTGTGTCACAGGCTCCTTTACGGGAAAACACGATCAGGTCTCCGATGCCCGTTTGAGCCTGTCGGACTCGACCTGTGTTCTGTGTGATCAGAAGCAGGTCATCCCCACCAGGTCGGACACTTCCGGGTGTGCCTCCCAAGATGGGAATTGCCCCGGTGCCATCAGGAGCTTCCAGAATGCCTGATACCCCGAGTCCCCGGTATGGGGTCAGAGGACTACCAAGCACGAAGTCAGTAGGGAGATACTGGGAGTCTGGGACATATAGATTGATATCCGTGCCCATGACGGCTGTGTTCCCAGCCGCATTGACAACGGCTACCGGACCCCGAGTCGGTTGGGGCACCTGATTCAGAGCCACCCCGTCATAGACCACCACCTCCCCAAGGAAATGCTTGTTGAACAGTGGGGACTGATAGTCCGACCGGTCCAGGTCGGCTTGGTTGAACAGCAGTCGTCCCGTGGAAAGGGCTACCACTACCTCGCCTGAGTTCGGAACAATTGCCCCCAGAGCAACCTCAGTGTCCACCAACCGAGGTTGAAGGTATCGTCTGGATCCAAATCTGATGAATGGGTAGTCCGTTGGTCCGGGAATGGGGGCAAGGAACAAAGGTGTCTGAAAGGCATCCGCCATCAACCCGAGTACCCCGGTCTCAGTAGCCGAGAAACCCTTGTAGACGTACCAGACCATCTTGCCAGCATGGATCTTCACGAACTCCGGGTTGAACAACAGACGACCACTGGTTTGTCCCACCACAGCATTGACCGTGGGATCCACACCGAAGTCATAGGCACTTGCCACATCGACATCGGCCTTTACCCGGATGTTGTCTACTCCGACGCTGAAGATGGCCCCAGGAGCCGTCCCAACTCGAATCAAGGCATACTGATCGGGCACTGCCGAGTCGCCAGGTAACAAAGCATTGATGGGCAGATTCTTGAGTTTCGGATTGAGCAAATAGACCGTGTCGAACAGCAACTGGCCCAAGTTCTTCGGAGCAGATCCCTTGTAGGGTGCCCAGCGTTGAAGCGACCCATCCCAACCGAAACGAGTCTCATACCTGTCGTTGCGGGTCCACCAAAACTTCGAGGAGGCCACGGTATAACGCACGATGATGATCTGGTCGGCCCGTTGTTGGGACAAGCCCCCACCCAGAGCCGTCAGAACTTGCTGAGCCGAACCTACAGGGGTCAGGGTAGTTCGGGTGAGTCTAACCAAGCCTGCATCGGCATCCTGGTCTACTGGGGTCAAGAGAACCACCATGTAAGGCTTGGTTCCCTGACGCCCAGCGGCCGGGTTATCCTCTGCAACCCAGCCGTCGTCATCGTAATCGTCCACGTCCCCACGGGCGATAACCAGAACCAGGATTGTCCCCAGACTCCGATCTCCGTCATCCGTGACTATCAGATGGTCGGTTCCATCCGTGAACGTCCCATAGGTGGCAGGAAGAGGAACCCCAGGCGGGGGTGCCAGAGGTGTGAGATCTTGGACAACCAGGGTGCCTTGTGGAATGACCCCCTCCCCGTCCTCAGACCACCATACAGGGTTGTCCACCAAAGCCAGATTGGACGTGTTCTGTGCCCAAACCAGATACTCTGTAGGGGATGTTCCAGGAGCCTCAATGACTGCCGTTCGATACTGATCAGCGGCGGTATCCAGCAGTACCGGCTCCGGCCCATTCGCCAAGGTCCGGGTATAAATTGCAGGAATCCGACGACAATCTCGGATCACACCCGTCGCAGGTTCACCCGTTGTTGGGCGGTTGACTGGAGGAATCCGAGATCCCTGAAGCACGCTACCTGAAAAATCAAAGCCCATGGGCTACGCGCCCTCCCTTGAGAGAGGGATCATCAAAGCACAACCGAGAAAGTCCCGCCAGAAGCGGCACTCCCAGACGACCCCGTTACTATTCCAGTACCCGTCCCCAACAACAGAAGGGCTGCAATCCCATTACCCAAGCCCGTAGTCATCTGAAGCAAAGCAGGTCCGGCCCCCATGACTGCTGCCATAGCTGCTTGAAGAGCAGCTATCAGGGTTGCTGCATTGGATATAGTCACCTTGGAAACATCCGTTCCTGACCCCACCCCCGAGGCCACTCCATTGTACTGTCCGAAAGTGCTGAACGCCTGGGATATCCCTACTGTCACCACTGTCGCCAAACTTGGCGACAGTGGCCCGGCCATCCCGGCGGCCAAAAGGGCAACACTGATCACGGCGACAGTCGGGGGAACTAGGATCTTGCCCGTGACCACCCCAGTTCCTGAGAAACCAACCGCCCATCCGGTCATGGCTAGATTCTGTGGTTGATACAAGCCCCAGGCCGTCACCCCGGTAGCAATTCCCCAAGCCATCTGGTTGAAGCTGACCCCTGCAAAAGGGAATCCTCCAGATGCTTTAGCTGCCGACAAAGCGGCATACACATTGGCAGAGGTCAGGGCCATGGTTCACTCTACCGCCTGTCAAGGAGTAATGATGTGTCCCTTCGCCCCGATACCCCAAGTCCCGAATGGCAAATTCGTAAAAGGTTCAAGGCTGCCAGCACAGAGTATGGGTCCGGAATCCGGACCGTAGATCGGGCCACTAAGAAAAACCCCGAGTGCGCCTCGCAACGTAGCCGTCCCCGCCAGAGCCGCCACCGTCACTCCGGCCAGACCGGTCATGTTGGCCGTTCCAGCAACAGCACTCAGACTGACCGTCCCCAGCAGAGCCGTGCCAGAGAGCCCTGTAGGGGAAAGCTCCAAGGTATTCACCAAGGCTTGAGCTTTCCAGAACCCAAGCAACGTCTTGTATGTCATGTTCCCGATCAGGATGCTGGTGCTGTGGCTCCCAAGATTGAACTTCTCCTCTCGGTCTCCCATCACATAGGTCACCTTCTCACAGGTGAACCCGGGATAGAACGGAACATAGGTTCGTTCATGTAGGGGGAAGTTGGTGGGTAGGAGATACTGCGGTCCCCCAAAGGATTCCTGTCGTTGACCGTTGACCGTGATGGTCATTTGCTCGGTAGATAGGGAGAGTTTATGCACCCCATCCACTGCCACATCTTCATGTCCAGTGATCCGAACTGAAGTAGCGTCTACGACCGCTTCGGCAGCCTTCACCAAGACCTGTTTAGCCGCTCTGATTCGGGCGTTTGTCTTGGCTTCGATGTCCACTGCGGGAAGGTCAGTCTCTCCTCGTCCGGTCCCACTGAGTCTGGTACTCATGGTTTCGGCGTCCTTCAGAGGGCCACCGCCATATATCTTGACCGGCCCATCGGGGGCTGTGATAGACACACTGCCCTTACTCCGGGATCCTAGTTCGAGATGGCCGTCCATCAGCAACTTGAACTCGCCACCAACCCCCAGTTTGAGCCCCCCTGCCAGGTAGACCTCAAGTGAATTCTCTTTCACGGGTCCACCGATAGAAGCCTTCAATTGACCCTGTTTGTTCACCGACCACCAGGTTTCGGCAGCGTCCGTCGGGAACGGGGAGGTCAATCGAAACAAGGTTGCGGCATGTTCCTTCAGGGGGGTGGGTTCTACTGCCGATTTTGCCGACTGAATGTTGGCAGGTTCCAATCGAGGTGAGGGTTGATCCCCATCGAAAACAACGGCCCTCAAGGGAAGGGCATACTTCTTCTTGCCCTCCGGACTGAAAGGATCGTTACCAACCACCGACCCCATCACCCATTCGATAAAGGGGGCGTTGGGGGGCAACCCAAGAGGGGTGGTTCCCTGATCCTGTTTAGGAAGCCGATCCGCATCGAACATGTCAGTCTGCTCGGTCACGGGCAATGTGCCATCCGACGTGTGGCAAACCTCAACTCGATACTCGGTCAAAGTAGCCGCATCTGGAGACAGAACCGCATTCTCTGTACTCAGGGCAGCCACCCTGAAAAGGGGCTTGCCCCCATAGGTGGCTGTGGGAGCTACCCGTGGGTCTATGACGAACCCCCGTTCGTCGATGAGACCCCCCCAACGAAGGAAGGTGTAAGGATCCAAATAGGGATCATTCCCGAGGTATGACCGACTCAGATTCCCCTTGTTGGCGGACAACCGTTTTCGTTGAAGCATGATGGCCGGAGACAAGAATCCTTCTGGTTGATTTTGGTCTGGCGGTAGCAGTCCGTCATCCAGGGGCACTCCTGCGGTGCCTTGAAGAGGGCCATCCCAGATCTGTCCGTCTGACACCATCATCACGGGAAGGGTCAGGGCATCTCGTTGAACCATGCCTGCATACGTTCTGGCCCCGGCCAAGGCATGGAACTCCTGAAGGGCACGCACAACCGCCGCTTGATCCTGATCCCGCAGACGAAACTCGTTTCCTCTCCGGTTGGATAGGAGAACACCCTCATCCAACACCAGGTCGGCTCCTTGGGAAGAAGAAGCCAGGATGCCTCCAGGATGCAAATGCCGGAGTTTGTGCCGGACACGGGTGTAAGCCCCCTCGGTAATAGTCCGAGTCTTGGGGTCATCCATGTCACATTCGTCCACCTCGAAATCGGCCGTGGTCATCCATTCTCGACCAGGCCAAACACCGGGCACGGTCCAAGCCAGAATCACGGGCGACTTGGTGGTTGTCTTGCCGCTTTCTTGGCTCATCCACCCCACGATGCAGTAGTCCCCAATCTCGGGCATGGCTCCCAGGAAATGTCTGACTCCGGCTCCGGGGAAGGTCAGAGGAACCGGGACACGCTCAAACATCTCAGAGGTTCCAGAAAGGGTCCGCAGAGTGACGAAGAACTCCTCGTAGTTGATGTTGACGACCTTGGCCACCCCGAGATCCCCAGAAAGGCCAGGGTCCATCCTCTTCAGGTCCGCACGGGCCTTCTCCGTCGAGGCCATCATCTGACCATGGGAGGTCGCCTCTGAACTTCTCACGGGGCGACGATTGACCTGAGTGTCCGGAGTTCTCATTCTTCCTCGCCTATATTGGACCCCGCAGTCTCAGCCCTGGCATATCCTGCTTCAACATTGGCCAAGGCAGCCTGATACTGAGCCTGGGCCTGTTTGAAAGCATCCCCCTCGAACACTCCAAGGGTTGTTTTAACAACACTGCTCTCCGACCGATCCTGAGCATGGCCACGCAAAGCCTCTTGACTCTGTTGCCAAACGGCTGAGGCAGACATGACTCCTGACATGAGAACCTGAGTGATCGGACTGATCTGGCCAGTGCCATATCCCTGAGGTATTTGGCCGCCCGGGGCTAGTTGAACGAAACTATGTTGTCCCGCCTGTGCCAATAACACATCCGCTTCGGCGGCTCTACACGAACAAACCTCTTGAGTTGAATGGGCTGTCAGATTGGCCAGAGACAGCCCGGCGTTGATAATGGGGAGCTTCTGGACACCGTCAGTGGACTGGTCGGCGATCCAGTTCCGTAGCTTCAGATGCAAGATGTTCGGGTTGCCATCTTCGGCCTCAGCCCAACCTGCATCCAGAATCTGTTTGTCCGTATAGCTCTGCTGGAGTTGTTTGATGACTTCTTTTTCCGTTTCTGTGTATGCCGCTGTTACGGTCATCGAGCCAGCATCCGCTGGCTTGGAAGATTGAACTCCCGAAGCCCCGGTCGGTCCGTTCTGTATCATGTTGAGAGGAATCTCATGCTTGGTGTAGAGAGTCACCAGGTTTTCAGCCGTTTGTCGGTCCAGAACAGACAGGGGGTGTACACGACGCAGAGAATCCCATACGCCCTCGGCATCAATGTCCACCCCTCGCCCATAACGGTATGTGCCCACCACCTCATAACCACGGTTGTCAGAGACCGGGAACACAGCCGTTTGTGCCAGTTTAGTCTGAGGCTTTTGTTTCGAGACTTTGGCCTTGGTTTTTCCCAATGCCTTTGCACCACGAGTGGCCGCCATAGCCTGATTGGCAGATGAGACAATCCCGGTGGTGGATTCCTTGGAGAGTTGCTTCGTGGTGAGGTTCTGTTGAAAAGTCTTCTCGGCCTGTTTGGATTGCTTGGCCGCGATCCGAGCTAGCGCCAGACCCGCTTCGAGAACCAACTCATCACGAGAAATCCCCGAATCAGAGGGCACACTAGCTTGAAGCTCTTCCCCCTCCGAGCTTGTAGCAACCGGGACTGGATCAGAACTTGCCAGACTGAGTGAATCTATGGGCACGGTCGTTGAAACACTCACCCCCCGAACGGTCAATGCAGGCGGGAAAGCCCAGGCTTGGGGTAAGATCACGATCTGAGTTTGGTCTGGCGTCGAAGCCTGTTCCTTGGCTGCTGTCTGAGAAGTTCCCACACTGGCAGCTACCTCGTCATACCACTCCTTGTAGACATCTTGGATCGTGGTTCCACTTGTTTGCGGGATCGCTTTGGATCTGATCTCCGCACTGTAGGCCGCCACCAAAGAGGAGCCTAGTGTGTCTGTGTTCCCCCGTCGTTTGGTCGATGTGGCTTGGGTTGTTGCCCGAACCTTGGCCACAGAGAAAGCAAGCTCCATGATTTCACTGGTTGGGACCACTTGGCCGTCAGGAAAGGTAGGGTCACTGGTCAAAACCCGAATCCCCCGGACAGGCCGATGATCATCCGTCAACACCGCATCAGGGATCATAGATCCGAGGAACGGAGCAAACACGGACCCAGCCGGAAGATACCCCCGAGTAGGTTGATTTGCCCAAGCACCACTCAGAGTCGCGGGCACAACCACGACCCCCTTCTCCCCAGTCTCCAGCCGCTCCGAGGAGGTCAACGTCAGATCAGGCGGACCTTGATGAAGGGGGTTGGGGTGGGCTGAGGAATAGTACCGATAGGTGCCGGGAAGGTCATTGTTACCGAACACGGCCTTCTTGTCTGACATCATGTCCAACAAGGACCGTGTAGAGTTCAGGTTTCCATAACTCCCTCGGGCACTCTGCTGGGTCAGATACTTCTGGCCTACCTTCTCGACTAAGGACAGGAGATAAGCCAACCCCGTTGTAGTATCCTGAGAGGTTTCGGCTCGAAAACTCTGACGGTCCTTTTCGCGTGCCCGGATTAGACCAACCCGTTTTTGATTGACTGTCTGGGCTTTGAGAGCAAGTGCATCCCACTGTTTCTCGTCCTCTTCCTTCGTGATATCCAGTCTTTTCATGCTGTTGTAGATGCTCGACAACTCGAAATCCACCTGGGCAATGGTTTCGTCCTTTTTCCCGATGTCTTTGGTGACCTCGGCCTGTTTAGCCATGTACTCATCAACTAACTCAGAAAGCTGTTTTGTCCCCAGAATCTTCCCTTGCTGGGCCTGTTCCGTAGTCTTCCCATCGGGAGCCTTTGGGCCTCCTAGAGCTTGTGGCTCAGATGGAGCTGTAGTCGCCCCGAACAGGAAACGGAACTTGTTGGGTGGGGTGCCTTCCTTAGTCCCTACCGGATTGTCTACTTCCATCACGTAGCTGCCAGAGGCTTCAACCTTCAACACCCCCAGGTCTTTCCCAAGTTCCAGGAGCCGCTTTTGTACCCCCGGATCATCCAGACGTTCTGCTTCCAACCCGATGACAAAAAACATCGGGTTGATGGCTTCTGGATCCAAAGCCATCACCACATTAGGGAACCCGGACAACTTTGGCTGTCCCCCGCCATCCAGAACAGTCAGGGGCAGAGGAGGAAGGGAGACATCCGAAAGGTCAATATCGTCGATGCTCGGGTTCTTGCCGTCTCCCTTGATGACCCCAGGGGCATAGAACTTGGCCCGTTTGGCAATCATCTGGAGACTGGTCGTGCATTGACCGCCCACACTGAAGGAATGGGCAAAAGAAGGCACGTAGTAATAACAATCCAGATAGGGGATGTAGACCGGGTATCCAGGACGAATCTCTGGTCGAAGGGGAATGGTGGCCGACCCTGATTTCGTCGGGGCATTCATCAGATCCATTCGGTTCACAGCAGCATAGAAAACCGAGGCAGCATTGGTGAAATAGGAAGTCTCGAAGGATCCGGGTCGCCAACCGTACTGAGCCACCAAGCGGTAGTCAATGTACTGACCCTGGATACCAAACTCGTTGTCTGTTCCCAACCCCTCCAGGTTCTGTTGAATGACTGCTCCGCTTTTCCCCGTCATGTAGGTCGCTTCAGGTTCCTTTTCCTCGAAACTGATGGAGATGATGTCGATGTCCTCTAGGCGATACACCCGCGATGAGGATGTGTCCAAGTTGAACATGGGCGGCTTGAACACGAAGTCGCCATCCACATCCTGATAGAACTCAAACCCAGTGACCTCACAAACCTGTTTAGCCACGTCGAGTTTGGATTGATAGGTGCTCTCGAAAAGCTGGATCTGCCCCCATTGGGAAATGTCGGAGACAAAGGCAATCAACTCAGGCATGTTGAGTTCCAACTTGGAAGCTGTCGGGTTCTCCCCCTTTTGACTCGCCCGGATCCGCTTGGCCACCGTGAGTTTGTTCAACATGCTCAGGGATAGAATGGGGTTGGTGGACTTCGGGAATGCCTGACCGAACCGACTCCGCATGAGCTTGGTCAGTTCCATGCTGGACAACTGGGACAAAGCAATGGCCTCAGCCATGGAGAACAGTTCCCCGGTAGCTCCGTGGAACCGGATCTTGTTCATCGTGGTTTTGAATCGGGCATCCCAGTATCTCATGGCCAAAGACCACAGGCTTTGCCCATTCAAAGGACTCACCGCAGCCGTGTTGGTCTTCTGAGAAAGTGCCCAGCCAACAGAACCTGCCGACCCCATCGTATCCTTGTAAAGCGTGTAGATGATCTCGTAGGGGTGCATCCCGGTGAAGTTGTCGCCCACCATTGACATCTTGAGTTTCGAGTTGGACGGGCGTGCCCCGAACAGCGAGGCATTCGTGTTCATTCGGTGGAACTGCCAGAAATGCAGCATGGATGCACAAGACAAGGTAATGGTCCGCACACCTGCACTGTAGGAGTGACTGACCGAGATCACGACCCCATGAAACACATGGTAGTAAGGATAGGCCAAGAGGTTCTCGATGTCCTGACCTTGAAGTCCCAACTGTGCCAACTGAGAAGCTGAAGCCTGAATCTCAGTTCCCGGTGTATAGGGAGAAGCCTGTGTAGCCGCCACCAGTTTCTCTTGGTTCAAGGCATCCCTGTTCGAGTTCACATCTGCCGGGTTCACTAAGGTGGGATCTGGCGCGGGCATTTCATCCCGAGCCACCTCTGCTGAAGCTGGAAGAACAGTCCCGGTCTTGATCTCAAGCCCCCCTGGAACCTCATACCAGATCCAGTCCGTATCCTGTCCGGATTGGTCATAGTGCGGGATAGAAACCCAGTTTGTAGGGGTGTAGTCAGCCGCGTTTGTTGATCCAGCCGTGGCCCCTGGGTTCAGAGTAGCCGCAAAGTAAGCCCCAGACCCACCTGGAGACAGATACCCGGTTTCCCGTAGCTTCTGACCCATGGCCCAAGCTGTTACTCCTGGAACATCGGCTGTCCCACCCGAGGTGGTCTTGTAAGTAATCTTGTAATCTATGGCATTACCCTGATAGTGTTGACTGTCTTCTGCATGTCCGGTGGTTTGATACCCCCCATTAGCCGAGGGGGCCACCGTGACACCTCCGGCATAGCCTGGTAGAGCACCATTTTGGCCTAACTGTTCTGCATACTGATGCAGGGTTTCCATGCTGTGAACGGTCTTTTGAAGATTGGCCTGGATCTCTGGTGAGAGACTGTCTACGTTCACTCCACGGGTCAAGTCAGAGGGGGAATAGGAAGAGCCATTCGCTTTGGTTGGTCCCGCAGCCAGATTACCAAAAGCAGATGCGTCGGGTGTACTGGGCACAAAGTTCGCGGGGTCCACCAGATTCTGAGGGGCCGCCAGGTTTGAGTACATCCCCTTGACGGGGAAATAGCCCCGCATGTAGACATGCACTTCCAACCCCGGATGGAACAAGAACTGGGCATCCCGAGCCACCGTGTCCACAGCATGAACTGGTAAGCTCAGGGTAATGGAAGCCTGTGCTGCCGCAGCGTCCACCCCTGAGTCTACTGATACTTCGGTGATGTACTTCTGAACCTCAACCCGTCCACTACACTTCGGACAACCCGGAAGGGTCAAGTCACCGTTCAAGTAGACCAATGCGTCCGGCGTATGCTGCACAAGACCCTTGCCATCCAAGGACCAGGTGCCAATAAAAGGGCGTTGCTCAATGCTCACGTTCTACCTCTGGAACGGCTGTACGAAATCAGGATTGCTCTGGTTCACGGCATTCTGACCCGGAGTCGGAACATCAAAGGAAACAAAGCCCTTCGTCCCAATAGGTTGATCAGGCATCCCCGCTGTAGTGCCCATCTTGGTTTGACTCTCCGCCGGAAGGTCTATGTGAAACTCCTGGGCCGATTTTCCCACCACAGATGAGAAAGCGTCCCCAACCCCGACAACCCGACCCTGGGTACTCAACCGAGGTGTTCCATCAGAGTTGAACCCAATGGAGAACTCCCCCGGTTTGTTCTTAGACCGGTTCTCCATCCCGGCATATCGGGGGTCACTCAAACTGGGAATGGGTGACTTCATGGGGGTCACAACCATGCTGGCCTGAGCCGTGTCTACGGCCATGGACACCACGAACTCCATCTCAAAGGCGATGCCCCCTAACTGATTCCCCTCCTCCAAGGAGTAGGACAAGCTCCCGATCTGTCCATAGTAGACCCACTGGTCATATCGAATGGACAACACCCCGACATGATGATGGGCGTTGGACTTGCCAACCGTGTCGTAGATGTAGCCGTTGTTCCGGTAGAAGTGGAAAGCGTTCATCAGGTTTTGCCAAGCCAGGGAATCCCTCCGGCTGGCAAACTGAACACCCCGCCCCCCTGACACAAAGGCTCCGCACTTGGCAGATATTGAGAGCTTGGGCTGATCCTCTCCCCAGGCATGGAAGATGTACCCGAATCGGCTCCGGTCCTGGTATTGTTGGATCTTGGTTCTATCCATGGTCAAGGTCTGGGGGTTGATGAGCAACACCAGAGGTGGAGTGTTGACCACGGCTGAAAGCTGCATGGCGATGTCCACTGCGGCATACACATCTGCAATGGCTGGGATACCCATTCTCGCCTTCGAGTTCAGATCTTGCGTGGCTGCCGAAGGAGTCATGCTACTGGCTTGACTCTGCATGGCCACGTATTGCTCAACGGATCCTGCTCGATAGTCCAAGGTCGCAATCGCCGATTCCCCGATGGTGGACCTGGCCGCCTCAAACACCCCTCTCCGGGCTGATCCATAAGTGGTCACGGAGATTCCGGTCCCGGCTTTCGGGAATCCCCCAACGGCTCCGAAAATCATCGGGGGTTCCACCTGGATCACGAAAGGGGACAGGGTTCGCAAGAGCGACTTGGAAAGCTCAACCTGCATGGCTTGGTTGGGTTCATACTCGATGGAGAGTTCCGGCCCGGTTCTCAAACCCCGATAGGCATCTGGAGGTGGTGGTTTGACCACGGCCGCATTCAAAACCGTCTGATGAGCTTTCTGATAGTTGCCCGGGGACTGAGCCGCAGATACCAGAGAACCCAATGTGGAACCGGAATCCTTTCTGGGGGTAGACACAGGGGCAGGCTGGGCCGCTTGGGGTGCCAGGAAAGCTGCTGCTCCTGCATCCGTGATCTCAGGGTCCGGTGTGTTGATGAAATCAGTCACCAAAGTCCCCCGTGAATCTTGGCGTCCCATCCGGATTCAACTGAGCAAGTCCTGTGGCCCGAGAAGTCTCAAAGGAAACCGGGTTGGCTTGTCCCGTTGCCGCTGCTAGAGCAGCCCGCATCCCGGCCCCCAAACCCTGATACTGGAAGGTGCGGAATCGTTGAACCTCCCGATGTACCGTGAAGGAGGCAGAGAGATCAAACATGTACGGTTTTTCGGCTGCCTCCGTGACATTGAATCGGGAGAACCATCCGAGATAGATGCCTCCATCAAACGTGATCTTGAGGATGCCCTGGAACACGATCTGGCCAGTCGAATCATAGACGCTGCCGTTGTTGTGAAACAGGGCCAGGAAGTCCAGATACTTGTCATAAGCAATAGTCTCTCGTCTGGTCCCCTTGGTGTCCGTAGCCCCCGCACCCCCTGTGATGTTGGAAAGTCCGGAGTAGAGTCTCATGAAGCCACCCGTGACCATCTTGAACTCAATGGCTCTGGCTCCTTCTCCCCAGTGTTGCTCGACGTAGCCCCCTCGGGTCTGGATCCGTTCGATGGCCTTTTCATAGGTGAAAGACATCGACTGGGGGTTGACATGAAGAACCATCTTGTAGCCCTCGGGGAGAATGCTGGTTTCCTCATCGGGAGCCAGAATGTCGAAGATCACTGGACGGACACCAGAACCAGAGGTCTCATCATCGGACGAGTTGAAAGCCGAGGTGAAAACCGGAATAACATTGCTACGTGTAGTGATCGGCATGGCTTATTGCAACATCCCGGCTGATTGAGCACGTTTGATGGCTGCCATGACCCCAGGGCCGTCATTGTAGAGGTGGTAGACGTTGGTGACGGCTCTGCCGCCTCCGGCCCCAACCTTGGAAAGAGCACCTCCTGGTTTGGCTGCGGTCACAACATCAGCCGCATCAATCCGACTGGCAGAAACACCACCAGGGCCACCACGGGCAACCCAATCATGAGCCGCAGCCATAGCAGGTTGGGCTATCTTACCTAACTGCTCAAACATCTCTGTGCTACCCCCGCCACCCCCCTGTAAAACAGCCAAAGCCCCAGCAGGTGTCATTCCTTCTGGTACTGTACCCCCATGGACCGCCACAGCCTGTTTGAGAGCGTCCTCAGCGAAAACCCCTGTTCCCATCAAGGCTTTGGCAGTTTCCAGCACAGCTTTGTCCTTTTCGACCTTCTCAAGTGCCCTGACTGTCGCGTCCTCATATATTTGTGCTACTTTCTTCTCCCGTTGTTGCTTGAGTGCCATTGTCCGTTTCCGGTCTTCGGTTAGTAAGGCTCGTTGCTCTTCTGGCGACGAGGCTTCCAACTCGTCATAGGCAGTATCTGTCAACCGCTGTAGTGCCTCTGCCATAATCTTCTGCCACTTGACAACCTCTTCTGTGGCGGCCTGTATTTTGGCTTGGGGAGCATTTTCTGCGGACAACTGGGCCAACTGTGTTTGTTTCTGCCCCAGGATTTGAGAGGCGTCTAACCCAGGAGCCTTACTCTTCACCCATGCGGGTACCATTTTCCCAACGAGTTTGTCCCATTGGGCCTGCTCATTCGGAAGAAGCGGGGTCTCTTCAGTTTTGTAGCGGACTGTTTGACCTCGTTGAACCCGGCCCCGGATCTCTTGTGCCTCCATCATTTGATCGGCCAAGACTTTTTTCCTCTTCTCTGCCGCCTCTATCTTCTCTTTATACCCAGCCCTACCCTTCGGAGTGGTTTCTGCTTGCATCTGTTCCTGCCACTCGATGATGCTCTTATCAAGACCCCCTATTTCTTTCCGGTTTTGCTGCATGATCTGGGCTTGCTTATCCAAAGTGGCCTGACGTTCTTCCCGTTCAGACTGGCCGCTTCCAGGCATCCAATTGAGAATCTGTTCAACCAAGTCATTGATCGATATCAGCCAGTATTCGACCCCCTGTTCCAAGATCTTAGTCACCTCGGTTGTGGCCTTAGCGGTCTGTTCGGCCAATCGAATATCTTGGGGTAGCTGTTCGTGTGCCTCTTTCTTCAAAGTCTCTTCGTTAGCCCTCATGAGATCTGCGACAGTCTTGATCTCTTGCAGTGGCTCGGCCTCTTGTTTCTCTTCATTCCACCTGGCCGCCAAAACCTTCCCATCTTGGAGAACGACCCCCCGTGTCTTGACCAACTCAGCACTGATATCCTCTTCCCCTTTCCGGGCACGGGCTTGTAGATCCTCAAGACCCCCCTCGAATCTCTTGCTGAGTTCCCGAAATTCCATCAACTGCTCCCCGCTGAAACCGCTCAAACTTTCAAGAGCCACCAAACCGGCGGGGTCTTCGACCTTGTAGATGGCCTGGTCTCCGACTCCCGGAATGGCCTTTAGTTTGTCCAAAGTCATTGCCATCTTAGTGATCATGTCTACCCGGCCCATCCCCAACATTTGTGCTCCCATCCCACCCTTGGCTCCTCGGGCTATCTCCATCAAACCACTCAACTGACGAACCAAATCTGCATTCCCCGTTTTCTCTGCTTGCGAGAGTGCCGCAGCCTGCTGGGCAGGAGACATTTTTGCCAGGGTCTCCACCAGATTTTCCTTTGTGGCACCGCCCAACCCAGCAGCTTCCAGCACTTGTTGTGCCCCTTTCATACCCATAAAACCACCCGCTGCGGCTTCTGCGCCACCCGCCAAACCTTTTCGGAAACGCCCCTCGCCCGTGGTCTTGATCATCTTGATTCGATCCTGCATCCCCATATCGGAGAACCCCTTCCCCAAGGTTTGCAGAAACTCCCCGCCCTTCTTAACTCCGAGGTACTTTCCCAAAGTGGCCAACATAGAGGCAGCCTCGGACAGTCGGACGTTATACATAGACATCCCAGAAGTTGCTGTTTGCAGGATACCGTAGAACCGCTTGGTCGAGAACCCTGAGTCCATGGCCGCAACATGAATGGCCGACAAACTGTTGGCTACGTTATCCAGGTCGCCCCCTAGATCTTCCATCCAAGATCCCATGTTTTCGGCCATTTCCTTGGCCCCAGTTCCGAAAATCTTGGAGTAGACCATGGCCTTCTCGGTCGCATCCTGGTAACGGGTCATGGCCTCTTCGGCACTCCGGGTTCCACGAGCGATCTCCTTCATGGTCAATCCAGCTTCAGCATAACCTCCCAGGATTTCCAAATGGTCTTTGGCTGTGGTTCCCCATTTTCGATTCAGACTCCAGGCGTCGGCAAAACTAGCGGTGACCGCTCGAACACTGAGGTCCACATCCCCATACTTGTCCGCAAGATCCCCGACACCAACCCCCCCATCCAGGATGGCCTTGTTCAACTCCTTGACTGCTGCATCTGCATCAATGATAATCTTGGCAATTGCCGCGAACCCGGCTGCGATTGCCCCAATGGCCATCAAGGCGGGGCCGATTTTGGTCAGAACACCTCCAATGGCCCCCATAGCACCAGCCCCAGCACCTCCCTTTGCTTGCTGCTGAACAGCCGCCATTCCGAGGCCCTTGACCCCAGCCCCCAGCTTGGCAAACACCCCACTGAGGTTCCCCTCGAAAGCGGCGGCGGCGGTCTCTCCAATCTCTTCTCCGATCTTGGCTCCTCCAGCACCAAATGCCTCGGCTTTTTCCCCAAAGGCATGAGCCTTCTTGAGCATGGGACCGAGCTTTGCAATATGGGCCGCCTCTGTCTTGAATCGCTTTTCCTGTGCTTTATACTGTATTCCTGTACGTTTGAGATCGTTCCTGAGCTGTTGCTTTGCCTCGTCTGTTATACCCTTCCGCCGCATCTTGCCCTGGATCGCCAAGATCTCCGTTCCAAGTAGTTTCATCTCCGCCGAAGATTTGTATAGGGTCTTGGTGATCTTACGTTGCAGATCGGGACCAAAGGCTTTGTCTATACCGGGTGCCAATGCTTTTGAGACCTGACTCTCAAGCTGCTTGAAGAAACGGGTCTCAAGTTTGACCCCCATCTCCAAAACCGTGGCATTCGTGTTCTTCCGAGCCATTGGTTATCCTTGCTCCGAAACAGGACCAGGATGGAATACCACCTGCCGGTCATCAACCTGTTCGGTCAAATCTCGATTCTCAGCTACCACCAGCTTCCCGTCCTGCACCTGGAGATTCCCTGCATCAGGTGCCCTCTCTAGGAACTTCTCATAGATATGATCGCGGGGATGCTGTCCCCCTGCAACCCATCTCACACCCGCAGCACGTCCGGGATCACGGTCACGGAGCAGAGCCTGAAGCTGTTCGGGCGTATAGGCTATCATGGGGGTCAAGGTTTGCTGATCCCCCTGTTGTTCCTGACGTATCCGTTCCAGAACCCGTTGACGCTCCTCTTGCTCAACCTTTGACTGAGCATAGGCATTAGACACCCGTGTCTTGTATTCAGTCACCACCCGGTCGTGCCAATCCTCTTCACCAGTAACCCATTTTCGCATCTCCTCGGCCAAGTCATCTGGAGACTTCGGCCCCAGAACCTGTGCCTCCTGAGAGTTGGCTTTAGGCTTCCCGTCATCCAACAAGACACCCATCCGGGTGTAATAGAAACGGTCCATTATCGCATGGCGTCGTTCTTCCTCAGACCGATGCCTTTGTTGGTCCGCCGCATCTATCTTCTTGATTCCTTTGGGAGAAGAAGCCGACGTGACCAGCTTGAAACCTCCCCACATGGCCTCATCTTGTTGATGTAGATCCTCGGCAACATTGAAAGCCGTCCACATCTCCTGAACAGGAGTGACCCCTAGAGTTTTGGCCCCAGGCAGACCCGGAGGTCGCAAACGCCCCCCACAGGCTTTCCATTTGTATCTAGCCACTGCCTCATAGCAATATGCCTCGGCCGCCCTGATGGCTTTCCCTTGCCGATTGAACAAACCCAAGACAAGGGAGAACAATACGTCCTTGACAGGCCGGGGAAGCTCTCGAACTATTTGATAAACCCGAGGAACCGCGTGGGCCTCTCCCAACAAAACATAGCCGTCAAGGATCCAAATGGAGGTGGCGATAGCCCAATCTTTCCATTGAGCGTCCGTCCCAAGTCCAACCCTGGCTCGAAGTAGAAACAGATCACCAGAGGAAAGGGAACGGATAGAGAACTGTGTGCCCGCAATAGTGACCGGATGAGTGAGGAAGCCAGGTGAAATCAGGGACTCAGTGTCATCATAGAAATGCCCACGTTGTTCAGGTGTTGTGCGTGGGAGTGGCATCCATTACCTGCTCGCAGGTCGGAATCGAGGATTCCTCCCCAGTCCCTCCCCTGTTCGGTTCAATGGGGCCGGTCGAGCATCCGGGTTGGGGGTTGGCACCGTAGCCAACTCCTGAACAGGCATCCGATAGGTTTCGACTCCCTGTTCATTCTTGCCCACTAAAGTTGCCTGTTCCGTTTCGGACTGCTGGGCCGCCGCAATAGCAGCTTGCTTGACCCCAGAAAGAGCCGGGTTGACAAACCCCTGGGGGGGTCGCCGAATTGTCTCATGAACCGCTGAAAGGGCTGATTCGGGTTCCGGGGTAGGTGAGGGCATACCCGCCCTTCTGGCTCGAATCCGTGCATTCTCCCGTGCGATGGCATCAGCCATCGCATCAGAATCCCCTGTGTCTACAAACGAATCCTCGATTTCATCCTCGACAGACTGAGCGGGAGGCGGTTGCGGAGTAGGTGCTGGTCCCGAAACCGGGGCGGCCCCCTGACCAGGGATGATGGACTGTCTCTTCTGTGGTTGTTGTGGAACTACAGGGGATGGAGGTGGTACAGAAGCCTCCTCTGTCGAGGGTTCCTCCAAAGCAGCCACCCTCTTGATTTGCTCGGTCAAGCCACCACTCGGGGGACTGGCTGTACGCTCCTTCTCACTCTTGAGGGCCAACAACCGAGTCTCAAGACGCTCGATCTCGGCATCCGTGTCAGTTGGCTCGAACACTATCGCTTTCTCGGCATCCTTCTCAACCCTCGACAGAAGCTCATGGTATTTCCGGTAGAGGCGTCCGACGATCTGGGAACCACCAGGGAGTCGTGTCAGGAAATCCCGAACCACCTTGGGTTTGGGGATCTTGACCGAGGTGCCATTGCCCAGTTTCTCAGTGGTCTCCACGAACTTGACATCGTGCAGGTCGGTCAACCCAATCCGCACGATGGAATGGGCCAGAATTCCGATCTTGAAGCGTTCGAGGTATTCCAGGGCAACCGTCTGAGTTTTCTCCTCGGAATCCTCAACCAAAGTGACCGGCAAAGAGGCGTATTTCTGGACATCAATCTCTTCGTCGGTGTTCAACACCCGAAGAGTGATGGGAGTACCCCCCACATCAAAGGATGCTTCGCCACCGGAAAGGGCTGTCAGGGGGGCTAGAGCGGCTTCAAGGGCTTCCAAACTTATCATGCACGTCCCTCTTTCATCTTCTCAGGGGCAGCAGACAGTTTAGGACAGCCCAACTAGAGTGATCCGGCCAGTTTGGCTACATCCGTCTTGCCAACCGGCCCCGTCCCCATGGGGACGGGGCAGGTGTTAGAACCAGGTCAGCACAACGAATCAGGGTCGGGCATCCGTTCATCTGTCTATCCACGGTCCCCATGACCGGGTTTATCTGCTACCCAGGTTCACTATACCGCCTGGGATTAGACTGCTACGTTGACGGCATTGGCCGCAAAGAGACTCTGACTACTGCCACCCCCAACTCCACGACCGGCCTGTGAGATCTTATAGCCCTGTTCAGCAAACCGAATAGATCCCAACTGGCCAATGGTCGGATCGTTACCCGTGGCAAGGAACTCACCATAGACACTTGCAAAATCATGGACATCGCTCACGTCGATGTCTCCCGATTCCATGAGAAGACCCGCGTCTTTGGAGATGGTTGTAGACCAAGACTTGAACCAACATGCCTCGAAAATCGTGATGATGGCCGAATGACCCCGGTTATCCCCAGGCATTCCGCCAGCATAGTTGCCCTTCCGATTGTCCTTCGTGACCTCGGGATAGCTGATTGCCTTGACTCCGCCATCAAACTGGCCACTGGTTCCCGAATAGCCTTGATTGGGCACTCCGAGATCCGCATCAGCCAGAGTCGAGAAAACCAGTTGCATCTCGGCATCAAAAGGCCAACGATGATGGGCAAGACTACGAACCGGCCCGTCAATTCCACCAGCATAGCCCGCTGCCTGCCAGAGATTGCAAAGATAGAGGAGTGCCCGCTCCATGGTGACTGAAACCACATCAGAAATGGACGGGACAAGCTCGGCAATTTGATCACCAAAGCCGATCCCACGGATAGGCTCATTGGCCCGGCCCATCGTGGGATTGAAACTACTGGCCACCCCCATCTGATGCAAAGCCTTCGTGTCCCCATAATGAGGGGTCAGAATCCGGACCTTCTGACTGACCGCCGTGCGGGTGTTGGGGGTTGTCCCAAAATCGTACATGTAGGACGTACCACCGACACCACTCTGGGGGTTTTTGTCGAGATTCGGCATTGTATACCTCTCTGTTGGCCGCCTGACGAGACTATCTCATCAAGCCCTGCATCCTTCAAGGATTATAGACTGGATAGCGATGGGGTCGAAGAAGGCTATAGAGCGGCCCAAAGCTGCTCTCGGGCGACCTTGGGGGTAGTGGCAGAGGTAACCAATTGGTCATAAAGACAGGACCAATTCCCAGCAATCCCATAGGAAGCAGCCCGCAACCGAGGAGCCAACCGCTGTATCAGAGCATGGTCCTTGGTGTTGGCAAAGCTCTCCAGGAAATCAGCCATCCGCCGCAAGTGGTTGGCATAGAGCCGAACAGCTCCGTTGACCTCAATCCAGAGTACCGCCAGGGCGAAGACCGCCGTCTTGACCAGCCGGGTATCAACATCCGAACCGGGAAGCCCCCCGTCTGCCTGAAGGGTGCCCAGGATGGAGAAAACGGCTTCGGTACTAGGAGCCACACCCAGGGTTCCAAAAGACACTTTTGCATGGACAGTCTGGATGTTCAGGTTACCTGTAAGAGATTCATAGTCCACATCTGAATCGAAACCCATGCCCAGACTTTGTCCCGTGAGTCCTTTTGTCGTAGACTGACTGGACCTCCAAGGGCTACGGGTTGGCAAGGCACTGTACGACAGGTTGCAGGAATACTGGGTCGGGTCCGGGGCGAAATCCATTGAAGCACTCAGCCTTGGGACCGAACCACACGAACGCAGCACACCATTGTTCATGCCCCAGAAATCTTGCCCCACCATCTCACCAGGCATTCCAACCGGAACCACCTGCTGCTGCATGGTTAGATCTGCCTGATCCCCAACCCGCTTGACCACAGCACTCAGACTCATCACCCGACTGGCGATCCCATAGAGAGTGGATATCTCCTTGAGTTCCGTCTCAAACAGCTTGCGAGAGGCTTCCGATCCCTGAGACATGTCCAGTGCCGAGTCCAGATCCGCCACCTTCCGACCTGCCCAAAGCAAGGCCATCAGACCATTTGCCGTAGGTTGAGGCACCAAACCTAGAGCCTCCACGGTGCTTCCATCAGCTAGGGTAAACTCGATTCCGATAGGTATCGTCTCCCCCGTCTGACCATTATCCGTGATTAGGACAGGGCGTCCCTCCCATACAACCGGGACATGGTGGTCCTGAATCTGTGCCTTCTTCCCCTTGCCAAACAGGACCGCAGCCCTCACGAGTTCCTGTCGAGGTTGCCGAACTGCATTGAACAGTTCCATTCCGGCGGCTATGACATCCTCATTGGCCCCAACCATACGTTGAAGCCCCCCGGTTCGCCGGGCCAGAGAAGCCAGAAAACGATCCTGACTGGCATCGCCAATGCCCAAAACATGGACCCTGGGCTTGGAAACAGCCATAGACTCGATAGCGAAACCAGTTCCTGCAACTTCTCCATCTGTAAGCAGGAAGATGTCCCCTGACTGGTTATTGAGGAGCTGAACTGCTTGGGCCAATGCCCCCTCCAATTCAGTGCCCCCGTCTGCCTGGATCCGGTCGATGAACTGAAGGGCCGTGACCCGGTTGGCATCCGTGGCTTGAACCAAGGTTTCATGGAACAGAGTGGGTGTGTAATTGAAGGAAACCAGCCCGAACTCATCTGTCGGAGCCAGAGCCGAAAGGGCAGCTTTCAGGGCCACCTTCGCCCGTTCAATGCGAAGGTTCTGCATTGACAACGAACGGTCAAGAACGAAGACCACCTTGCGAGCAACACCAACAGCCTTGGGAAACACGTTAGACGGTACGGAAACCGTCCAACAAGGGGCATCCTTTGGAGTCTTGGGATCGTCAGGGGTTGTGATCTTGGAAGTCAGAGCCTCGTCTGCGAACACCCCCGACACTGTTTCACGGGAACGGAGATCGATGACCAAATCACAGTTGGGCTTGCTACCGAGACCAGCCAGGGAGACCTCGGCAACCCCATCATCCCGAATACGGGTGGTAATCTGATGAGACGGGGAACCCACAGTGTCAATCTTGCCCATGCCCTCCAACGTGAGGTTGAAACTGACCTGGTGCAGCCCGAGTCCGGAGGGGTCTGACTTCCACTCGGGAAGGATAAGATCCCCAAACAGAGAAGCCGGAAGTTCGATCTTGCCTCCCTCTGGGGTCGCCGTCATCTTGGCTTGAGGATGGTAATTCGGGGCCAGCGTGAATGGAAACCGGAACCGGAAATCAGAATCCCGAGTGTCCACGGCAGCCACAACTTCCAGGATAATCTGGATCTCTTCACCGGGTCGGATCTGGCCAATGGTGAGGGTGACCATGCCGTCAGGGCAAACCTCGGCAAGCGAGGACAGGTGCCCCTTCTGAGTGTTCTCTTCGTATTCCTTGCGAGCTTCCTCACGGGGTTTCAAGGAGGACTCGACCTCGAACCCCTCACCCTTGATCTTGAAACGCCGGAGTGCCCCGTCCCGTGGAAGCATGAAGACATAGAGAGTCTCCAAGGGCTGGGTGGCATCCCCGGCGCACTGAAAGGCATGGGTCACCTGAAGCAAAGCTCCGGCAGGGGTTGCCTTTCCGGCCAGATGGAGCCGTTGCATGGCCAATTGCACAGCCTGATGAGTCTGGGCATTGACGATAGACCCGAACTGATGTTCCTGGACGAGATGGGCGAGACTCATTCTGTTTCTCCTGTTTCTGATGGTGTCGGGTCAAGGGAAAGTTTCTTGATGCTCTCAAGGTTACCCATGCCGACGGCTGGCACGTCGTTTTCGGATTGGCTCCCGGCAAGACTTTTTGTGACAGTCTGAAGGAAAGCCTTCAGGGCCAAGCCGATCTGGCGCTCTTGAACCACAGACCATGTGCGGGGCTGTACCTCAACCCGTACCGCTGGATGCGGACTAAAGACCAACCATGCTGCCCCCGACGTTTGAACATCAAAGGTGCGTCCTAGCAAGCGTGTCTTGAGGGCCCCCAAGGAAAAACCCTCAGACTGCAACCTCCGAATCTGCTGAAGCCTCTGACAATGCTCTTGGGTGTAGTGGGCATGTGGGCCTTGTTGGGTCGGACCCGGCAACAGCCCTTCGGCGATATACCATCGGATTGTTCGAGCACTGTAGCCTGTTTGTTGGGCCAACTCGATCAGGGTAAGCTCGGGAGCCACATCCATAACCCCAGTATATTGCCAGTTCTCGCCACTGTCAAGAAGAAAGATTGCTGGTCAAAAAGCGGGGACGGGTAGAATATCTTGAAAGGGGAAGCCCATGTTATTGGACCCTGAGTTTGAAGCCATCAAGGCTCGTTGGTCCAGTGTGTCCATGTCCTCTCCAAGACGTGGAGCCGTTCCTGACGTGATCTACCTGATTCAGAAGGTTGAAACCCTTCTGACAGCAGCCCCCCTGAAGGTGGAAACCCTTCCCGTCTCTACCCCGGAGTTGCAGACGGCCATGATCGCAGCCTCAACCGTCATTCTCCCTGCGGTCATAACTGTTCGCTGTACCGAGTGCGGTCGGGAGTTCCAAGAAGTTGGCTGTTGTAGCGAGTGTACCACCCGTTTGAAACAGTTAGCCCCACCATGGCCCCTACATGGACATCTCGGGGATCCTCCCCCAACGGCTTAGCCCGACAACAGCCAGAGTAGTATGGGCAGGAGGTGCTGAAAATGGACTCGGAAAAAACGTGCCCAGCAACCGATAGCAAGAATGAGCAGGTGGCCTACGTGGTTTGCCTCAACTGTACGTGGACCTACGAAGAGTGCCCCTACAACCCAAAGGAAAACTAAAATGGCTTTCTTCGGCGTGACTCTTGAAATCATCGACACGGTACGACACCACCCCAATGCCGACCGGCTTGATCTGGCTACAATGAAAAGAATGACTTTCCAGTTCGTGGTCGGTCGGGATCAGTGGAAAGTGGGGGACTCGGTTCTTTACTTCCCCGTGGACTCCCTTCTGCCCGCAGGGATCGTTGAAAAGCTAGGACTGGTAGGTAGGTTGGCAGGTTCGGACAAGAACCGGATCAAGACCATCAAGCTCCGTGGGGAGGTGTCTCAGGGTTTGGTGGCGGATCCCAGTTCTCTCCTGGATGATGCCTGGATGATATGGGATTCAGATTCCTGTACACATCAGGTTAGGTCGCCGCACTTTGATGGTTTCAAGTCGCTCATGGACCACTTAGGGGTCACCAAGTACGAGCCCCCAATCAAGCTGACGGGAGTGGGAAACCTGCTCCTCATGCCGGACGGGGTCGGTGTGTACGACATCGAAGGTGCGGACCGTTATCCCGGGGTCGTGGAACTCTTGATGGATCAACCCGTCTGCATCACGGAGAAGCTGGAAGGTACGAACCTTTGGGTTCGTAGACTTCCCGACGGCACCATTCAGGTGGGACAACGGAACTATCTGATTGAGGAAGTACCCGCCGAGGGCAAAGCCAACATGTATTGGGAAACCGTGCGAACCGACGGGGTTCTTCCCATACTGGAGGAGGCGGCTGCCAAGTTCCCCGGACAAACCGTGGCGTTCCGGGGGGAGCTTCTGGGTCAATCTATCCAGGGTTACTACAAGGGCATGAAGCGGAACGTAATCCGCTTCTTCGATGTGCAGGTTGACGGACAGTACCTTTCGTTTGAGGCGTTTGTTGCTCTGATCCCACCAGAGCATCGCGTGCCCGTATTGTTCGCAGGTTCCCTCCGCGAATGGCTCGGGAGTCGAACCATTCAGGAAACCTCAAATGGTCCCAGCGTGTTCAGTCCGGGGCAAAAGCGAGAGGGGATCGTCATTCGCCCCTTGGTCGAACAACAGGTCATTGACGAGGTGCCCGGGTTCAGGGGCAGGCTCTTGATCAAAATGCGGAGCCCCGAATACCTGGCGGGGAGCGAGAACTAATGAAACGCCTGACCATCCTACGCGGTCTTCCTGGTAGCGGGAAGAGCACCTATATCTCGAAGACCTTCCCTGGAGCCACTCCGTACCACATGGCACCAGCCGAATGGTCCCCAGTTATCGTTTCAGCGGACCACTTCTTCACGAATTTCTCCACAGGGGAGTACAATTTCGACTCTGCCCGTATAGGAGAGGCTCACGCACAGGCTCAGATGAAACTGCTGCTTGCCTTGGAAGATGGCAGAGAACACATCATCGTGGACAACACCCATGTCCAGGCATGGGACTGGCAGGTGGCTGCAAAATTAGCAAACCTCTTTGGCTACACCGTGGATGTCGTGGACCTGTTCGATGGGGGTCTTTCAAACGAAGCCTTGGCGGCTCGGAACACTCACAGGGTTCCAGTCGAAATTATCGCGGGGATGCGATTGAGGTGGTGGACGGCTTAGTTCAGGACAGACTCGCATAGTAGGGAAGCAAATGCCACTTAGTGTGGCCTAGAGGAACTCAAGATGGATGCCACTCGCCGTGCCTTCGATGCCCATTACGGTCCCGGTGGCCATTCCTGCCCTTGCTGCGGTGGTGGCACCCGTGCTGGTCGTGGTGGCCGTCGTCGTGCCCGGGCACTCTCTATCCGTTACGCCCGTGCCGTCCGTCGTACCACTCGCCACACCCTTCGTACCGGGACTCTGGACTAATTGTCGATTCTCAAGTAGGCGTAGGACCGAATGGCTTCCCCGTTCAGTTCCAAAGCGACTATAACTGATCCTGAGACAACACTATCTGGAAGGCCACCCCCTGCGGGAGCCTCCTCAGACAAACCTGACCCCGGTTTGGAGTTCATGGTCCAGTTGTAGAACATCGTGCCATAGTTCGGATAGGATGCCAGCTTCTTGTCCCACTTGAATGTCGCAGGGTCTGCGTTCGGGTAATGAGCCAAGACCGCCTTGATGATGGTCTTTGGTGTAAGGTGGGTCTCGAACATCCGCCCATAGAGAGGAATCTTGGCGACGGCCGCTCGTTTGTGAAGTGAATGTCGAGCAGCAACCCGTTGAACTAAAGACATTGTGGCTTCCGACAAGGCACCCTCCTTCATCACGTACTTGAACTGGAGATCCGAATCCTCAATCCAAACCTGTCCACGAACCCCTTCGAATCTTACGAGATACCGAGACGGGGAATAAGCCCCCGGTCCCATCTGGTCAATGAGTTGAGCAGACGGTCGTGACTCATCCACCAAAGTAACGGTACCCGGTACCCCGACAGGAACCGAAACACCACCTCCGTGT
>Ga0209518_1000695_pt1 | contig 41668 bp, 62 predicted proteins | sample RifGroB1_FD_183993 | JGI IMG/M metagenome (GOLD analysis project Ga0209518, IMG submission 183993) | Groundwater microbial communities from Rifle, Colorado, USA - Groundwater B1 (SPAdes) (version 2) | ecosystem: Environmental > Aquatic > Deep subsurface > Groundwater | place: Rifle, Colorado...
GGGGAATTTACTTTGCTTGTTATATTCTTTTTCTGGGGGGATACCTCATTTTCAATTCTTTCAAGCTCTTCCTTCCCATTATGACCCATAAAATTTGAATTAAATTTCATTTTAATTCCTCCTGAACAAATGGATGATATATGTTTTTGGTAATATCAACCATCAATTTTGATAAATCTTTTCCAGAATTTACATAAAAAACGGGCATCCCCCACGATTCTAAATCCTTTGACATATTAGTCTTTCCCCCAAGCTGAATGTGTGCATAGTAATTTTTTTCTGCAAGTTGTTTTATTTCACTTTTTTCGGAATCCCAGTTCCCAACTCCCCCATCTGAAATCGATAAAAAGAAACTCTCCTCCCCTTCAAAAGCATTCTTTAAAGTTTTTGCATCAAGATAAGTGTTCCCCCAATCCGGTTCGAGCAAAAGTTTTCTTATCGAGATTAAGTCATTATAACTCCCTTTTTTGAATCTTGTCTTATTTGAAAATAATGAAACTCCGTGATTTATGTATGGGGCAATTCCCTGCTTTTGCAAAAAGTTTTCAATTCCATAATAACCTAAAAGAGCATAATGGTATTTTGAATTGTCACCAAAGGGGATAAAATTTGTATTTCCTTTATTTCCATTAATTCCCTCTGCCATACTTCCAGAATTATCAACCAAAACCATCTTAAAATTTGGGAATGACTTTCTTTGAATTTTCTGTTTATAGTTAATAGTCAAAGGTTGATTTGGATAAGCAAAATTAAATCCGTCATCATTCATAAAAAATTTTGAAGTTTTTATTTTTAAAGGATTATCTTTTTCTGAATCAAATGGTCTGTAATTTAATGGAGAAATTTCCATTAAAAATTCTCTAGATATTGCCTCAACTTTTACAGGAATGTCTTTAGCAAGCCTTTGATACAACACATCAAGCTGTTCAAAGCTCGTAAAATTCGGGGACTGATTTTCTCCTGCGGAATACCTTCCATAAGCAATTTCCTCTTTTCCTTCCTTTGTTTTAACTTTTTCCTCAACCCCGTTTCCGGACTTTGATTTTTGATCGCTTCCTTCTCCGCTAGAATTTTGACCTTTAGTGAAGTCATAAGCAGACAACCTTTCTTTTGGCATTTCATCCAAAAGAGGGGATATTGCTTTTGCATAATCCTGTGCCATTTTTAACCATCTTGATTTATCAAATAAAGAGGTCGTGTCTTTGATTCCCTCCTCTAAGTTTAAATCATTTACAATTTCTTTTACTGCTTTTTCAACTTTTGGATTATTTGTGTAGTGTCTATTTAAAAAAACATTATCCCACTTATCCCCGAATAAATGCAGGTTTACTTTTACAAATGCTTCATACAAAGGGGTGAATCCTTTTTGCCCCATTTCTTTTTCAACTCTTAATCCTTCTCCATCCCAAAATAGAATTTGACCTGAAAAATCCCCAAAGTATTCTTTTACTCTTGGATTAATTATTGTGTCCTCAAACATGTTTGTAACATCTTTTGCACATTCCTTCTTATTCTGAGGGAGCCCATTTTTTATACCTTCAAGAATTTTATCGTGATTATAAACATCCATTGGGCAGCCCTTTTCTGAACCAAAAGGCAATTCCCAGTGAGCAACTTCGTGTCCTGATCCAACCTGTAAAACAACTGTTTCAAGCCCGTCTTTTATTTTCTTAATACTTGCATAAATTTTTTGCCTTTGGTCCTCGATTGGATTGTACCCCGTTTTTAAATCAATTTTAATTCCCCAATTACTTGGATTTATGTCCGCAGAAATATTATAAGGCGCATCATCATATTCGTTAATTTCTGCCCTTTTGGCTCCAACTAATCCAAATTTATTCTTCTGTTCATTTAGTTTTTCTTCAAGTTGTTTTATTTTGTTCATTTTTTGTTGTTTTGTCTTATTTTTTAGCATGAAAAAGCTCAGCCACTTCGTGGCTTCGCCAAAACCACCCTGCCATCGTCGCCCGAATAGGACAAGACCGCGCCGACAGAGCTCAGATCCGAACCCCAGTACAAATCGCATCCCGACAAAGCTCCATTTGAAGTCCATATTTGCCTTCTAAAATTTTCATCCATTTCTTTAGGAAGTCCAAAATCATTTACTTTTGAAAATTTAGTCCCGCTTTGCCAATTCAAACATTCAGATGTTTTATAAAAAGACTCGGGAGTTAAATTAAAGTTTAAATTGCTATCCAAATTTAAACCCCTCAAATTAAACCAAATTGGAAAGTCTTTTTCAGTTTTTCCAAGTTTTTTTATCTGCTCAAACAAATAAGCTGCTTGGTTTTTATTATATCCAACTAAATTTCTTAAAGCCAAACCTGAATCATTGTAAGTACCTTTTGTAAAATCCAAATTTTGCTCCAAGTCCAGTTGATTTGCTAATCTGTACTCTGAATTTATCGATTTCAAATACATGTCAACTGCAGTTGCAATATAAGTGTTTGAACCTTTCATTACGCTATCTTTAAATTTTAAATTGTTAGGGAACGTATCTTTTTTATTTGTAAAAGTCTTATCCAGATATTTCACAATTTCCTTGTAAAGGTTCTCATCTGTCACAAATGACAATTCTCCCAAAATTGGAATTATTGGGGAATTTACTTTGCTTGTTATATTCTTTTTCTGGGGGGATACCTCATTTTCAATTCTTTCAAGCTCTTCCTTCCCATTATGACCCATAAAATTTGAATTAAATTTCATTTTAATTTAAACCTCCAGAATTTTCCTCATATGCTTTTTCCAAAAAGTTCTTCATAAATTCCCATCTTCCGGAGAATTTATCCAAAACTTTTTTAGACTTTTTTCCTCCGTTAGTCATCTCTAATCCCGCAGAAATACTTCCGGCATTCTCATTAAATTGGGTTTTAGTTGTTAAAATAATTGCATCAAGAGCGGAATATTTATCATTTTCATAATTTTCCCTAACAGCCAAATCATTCAAAATCCCCGAGTATGCACCCACAAATTTGTATGCATTCATCATAGAATTAAAATAATTCTCCTTAACCTGCTCATCTGTAAGACCCTTTTCTTTTGCAATATAATCAAATGCTTGTGAAAGCCTTAAAATTGATTTTGCAGCCCTTGGTGAAACTGGCAAGACAAGAGATTCATCCGAACCTTTTCCGTGGTTTGTAATTGCACTTGGCCATGCATCTTTTAATTTTGTTTTTGTGGTTTCTTTTCCATCCAAATTAACATAATCAAGACCATGAATTAAGTAATTTGCAATGACTAATTTTTCAAGAGGGACTTCGCTTGAAATTATCTCATTATTTATTTTTAAGATTTTATCTTCAACTGAAGCACCTCCAGAATTTTTTGTGAAGTCAACTCTTGGGTTTGTGTTGGTTGACAAAATCTTAAAAGTATCCCATGATGTCGGCTTGAAATAATCCGTATCAATTGTAACATGCATTCTGTCTTTTAATGCTCTTCCAATGTCGTTTGAAGATTCTGTAAACTTCTGCCCTATGTTTCCTGTTGCGATTCCCACCGAATATCCGCTCCCTATTGGATAAGCTTTCCCATTTATTTCAATAAAGCCGTCAAATAAATTAAATAATTGGGCTCTTACTGCTGGAACGCAGTTTGGAAGTTCATCAACAACAAAAAGTCTTGTGTCAATTTTGGAAGTTAATTCTCTAATTTCATCAGAATTTACAGCTAATTTTTCTAATTCTTCTCTAACTCTTTTAACTTGCTCAGGTAAAAGTTTTTTCTGAATAAAATTCCCATTTTCAAAAATAGGATAATAATAATTGATTTCTCCATTTTCAATATCAACCAATGGCTCCAGATTATATTTTGGCTTCTGATTTAACCTTCCAAGATTAAACCTTTGAAACAACTCTCTTGTATCCATATCATTTCTTCCTAGCAAAAACATAGTTTTGTCAGTACCAAATTTATTAACTGAACTTAAAGCATAATTTGATTTGTTATCCAATTTATCTAAAAATTTTTCCTGAAATTCTTTGGCAAATTCTCCATCCCCTAAAGTTGTTCCAAAGTAATCCATCGCGTCTTTTGCTAATTGGGTTTTACCTGAACCTGTGTCTCCCTGCAAAAACAAATTCAATCTTCCGTAAAGGCAGGCATCAACAAAATCATTCATATAAAATGGTTTTCCACCCAAATCCATAAGTTCAGTTGAATTTTGATAAACCCCTTCTTTATGCTCTTTCATTTGATAAACTCCTGTTTAGCGAATGTGCTAAAAATCTTATTTAAAATTTTTTGTCTCATTTTCATCCTCCAAGAATTTAGCTAGTGCAAATTCGAGTATATGAGACTTGTTCCTGAAAAAGCCTTTCTTTAAAAGAGCTTCCACTCTTTTCACTTTCTCTTCGTCAATTGTAACACTTAGTTTTTGTTTCATAGTATCTTTGAATATTTATACTACTTTTTAGTTGTAAATAGTACAATATCAGACTTTATAAATCTTTCCAAATTGTTACCCTTTCATAATTAATACTTAAATCCTCCAGAATCAAACTCAACAAAAAACTATTTAAATTCGCTTCATTTTTTTAAGTTCACATGGATGTAACTCTTCTCGCAGGTCTTTTGGGAGGTGCCGGAGGTTTAACAAGAGGTTTTGTCGGACTTTTAAAAGCCCTTTCTGTAAAAAGAAAAATTCTTTGGGAATATTACGCAATAACTGTTGTTATAGCAATTGTTATAGGGATTTTTGTAGGAATAATTTTTGACTTTGACCCAAGACTCTCCCTTTTAGCAGGATATGCAGGAACAGATATAATAGAAGGAATTTACAAAAGCTTTAACGTAAGTAAAGTCTATGTGAAAAAAGGATAATAAAAATAAAACATAAATACAAAAAATAATATGCCCCAAATAACAATTTCAATTGATGAAGAAGTAAAAAAGATTCTTTCAAAAAGAGCAGAAAAAAATCTTTTAACTCTCAAGGAACAGATAGAGGATATTTTAAGGGAAAGCGCAGTCAGGACAAAGTCAGGCAGCAGGGAAGCAGAACCAAAAATAGATGACAAACTTGTTTCAATTTTTTCAAGGGCAAAAAAAAGCAATACAAAGAAATAATAAAATTTTTAAACGCAAACTTCTCTTATCTCCCGAATCATTTTCGTGACAATTTTTTGGTCGATTCCTGTCCTTCTTGAAATTTCATTCAGGGGGGTATCCAATAAGTCTATTGCAACAGTGATCCTTGCGCTGTAAAGTTTGTTAAAAATTTCTGTGGAGACCGATTTTAAAATTGTCACAGGATAAAGATTTTTTTCCATGATTAAATCCTGAAGCCCTTCATTGTGGGGGTATTTCCAGCTTGTTATCTTCAGATTGACCCCTTTTGCATATTCTATTGCATCCTCGGAACACTTCGTATTTGTAACAAGCCAGGGCGCATAAAAATTGTGCTTTTCCAAATCCAGAAATCTTGCATAAGTGTAAAGTGCGGGGTGAAGCCTTGTTATGATTCCGGGTTCATTGTGGTATTTGCATTCAATCATCCATTTTTTGTCTTTAATGGCAATTATATCCACTTCTTCAATAATCCTTTTTCCCTTAAGCTTATTACTCACACTTGTTTTGTACCCATAGAACTCAAGAACTCTTGCAAAGAATTCTTCAAAAATAAATCCTTCCGGACCAAGAGACATTATTGCTCTTTTAAGGTCATACCTTTGGGAAACTCCGGGCTCCATCTTTAAAAACTTAAGAAGAAAATCAAGAATTTCTCTTGTTGAAATGTTTTTCCTGTGCAGTTTTTTAACTTCACTCACTGCATCATGAGCAAGTCTTTTTGACCCCCCCGCACTCCTTATAGATTTGTAAATTTTTTTAGGTTCAAACCTTTCAACCTCTCCTGAAGACTTTAAAACATGCATAAATAAGTTAAGAATTCGTAAGTTATAAATCTTATTTTAAATTAATTGCGGGAAGGTTCAGAATAAATTGAAAAGAATTTCTTCAAGTTCATACAAAGAACCAATAGTCCAATCAGGATAGAGATTCCCATAATCATACTCTTTTCTGTCAAGGTGAACCCCGGTTACCCATGCCTTTTTTGCAGCACCTATATCCTCATCAGAATTACCGGCAAAAATTGCCTCATAGTTGTTTAATGAAAGGGAATAAAGGCACTTTATTATCCCGTCTGGGTGTGGTTTTGGAAGAAAACCATTTTTAGCATTTGCAACAATAACCTTATCAAAAAGATTTTTCCCTGTTGATTTTTCAATCATTCCTATTTCAAGTTCTGCAATTTCAGGCGGTGCGCTTGTTACAATCCCTATTTTATAGCCCATCTTTTTAATTCTGGGTAAAACCTCAATGTCGTAAAAAGGCTCTGTGAACTTCTCCCTTAATTCCGGGGTATCATATTTATGGTAAGATTCCCAAAAATCATTCACATCAACCCCAAAAATTTCAGTTATTATTTTCCCCCTGTTTCCCTCAAACCAAAATTTATTGATAATCTTTTTAGAAGGTATTGGTTTTCCAAATTCTCCAAGAACTTTCTCAAGTACAATTCTCCTATGCGCATACTCTGTTGTTACAAGCGTCCCGTCAAGATCAAAGATTGCTCCTTTATACCTCTCCATAAAACTATTCCTCAAATATAAGTTATAAACATTATTGTCTTAAATCAGTTCTTTTAAGGCACCACTTGTCTTTCCCGTTTAAAAAAACCGAAAAAAGAACGATCATTATACTAATATCCCTTATTGTAACATCTGTAAACCCAAGAGAGAGTTCAATTCCCAATAAGTGAAAAATCCCTACAACTGAAAAAAATCTTATATAAATTCCTAAGACTAAAGAGAGTCCTATTAAAAAATCTAAAATTCCATTCATCGTTAAAATTAAAACTGGGCTTAAGCCAAGGCCAAAAACAAATCCTGGAAGATATCCAAGCCATGATTTGGGGTCAATGATTTGCCATAGTCCAAAGACTAAAAAAACAAAACTTATCCCGTACCTTGCAGCAATAGGAGCATATTCTTTGTATTTCATTTTTTCTTATTCCTCCCTAACATCAGATAAAGTGTTGACACAACTAATAAGACAATTATTAAATATAAATAATTAACTGAAAACTTAAAATTTTTAATATTCAGGTAAAAAGAATTCTCTGTCAAAAGATTTTCCGCTTCATAAAATTTGATATCAATAGCATACTTTCCCCCATGCGGAAAAGTGAATGTGAAAGGGGTGCTTCCTTTTTCAGGATAAAACTCTCCGGCAAAAACAACTTCTTTTTCTGAAGAGATTCTGACCCATATAAAAGTTAAGTTAATCCTTTCTTCTGTCGTCTCATTTACAAGATTAAAAACTATGTTAGAAGGCTTTCCATCAGAAATTTGTGAAGGGGAATATCCAAAATCAATAATGTAGCCATCTTTATGAACATCTTCTCCTGCGTCAAGATGTGCTAATGCAAAATTAAAAAATAAAAGCAAGATAATAAGCGCTAAAAAACCTAAAAAAACAGAGCCATTTTTGGCTGCCATTTTAATTAACTACAAGAGTTCCCTTCATGTCACGGTGGCCTGAACCGCAGTAAACATTGCAAAAGAATGTGTAAGTTCCTTTTTTGTCTGCAACAAACTCAACATCGGTTGTCTCTCCTAGAGGTAAAGTCTGGCTAACCTCAAACTCAGGAATTGCAATTCCATGCTCTGTATCCCCGCTTTCTATATGAAGAACCACTGTGTCGCCTTCATTAACCATTATTATTCCGGGATTAAATTCAAAATCATTCGCAACTATATTAAATTCTTTTATACTTTCGCCGGAACCACCGAAATTTCCAGAGTCTCCTTCATCCGCTATAACCTCTCCTGAATTCTGAGAGCCTCCATTATTGGTGTTTTCCCCTGAGATGGATAAATCAGATAAATTTTCAAGGAGAATAACAATTCCTGCGACAACAATCATAACAACCGCAAGAGAAACCAGCAACGCACTCTTATTTTTCATGGACATATGAAAAAATTTTCATTTATAAAGATTATGGATTATTGGGTTTTTTAAGAACAATAAAAAAAATAAAAAAATAAATTTTTTAAACAAGTTTGTAAGTTGCACTAATCATCGCCGTTACATCCTGTGTTGTGGGATTTATGTTTTGCGCTGCAAGCTTTGCCGAAGAATCACTTCTTACCCCTTCAGCAGAGTACATTACCCAAGGGTAATAGTTATAGTTATCAACTGAAACTGTCACAAGTTTTCCGACACTTTTCCCAAACCCTTTAGCAACTGCGTCTGCTTTTGCCTTTGCATCAATTGAAGCCTCTTCGAGTGCCTGTGCTTTATACTGGTTTTGAAGGTTTGTGCTAAGTTCAAAATTAATGTAACTTACTCCCGCCCCTGCATTTATCCCATCATCAACAACTAAAGAAATCTTCCCTGTTTCATTTGTCGAAAATTCAACCTTAACCTGATGGGCTGCAATGAAACCATCTGTTCTTTGAGCTCCGTTGTCATAATAGGTGTTGGGGTAAACATTAAAACTTTCAGTTCCTATCTCAGAATTTTTAAACCCGTCACGGATTAATGCATTGTAAAGTCTGTTATAAATCTCGTTGTTGTCCTCACTTGCCTCTGCGGAAGTTGTTCCGTTTGTTTGGATAATAAAGTAAACTGAAACCCAATCAGGCAAAACTTTTATCGTTGAAACTCCCTGAACAGTCAGAGTATCTTCCTCAACACTTCCCTGCCTGCCATATGTAAACAAGGCAACAAGAGCAACTACAAGAATAACCCCCGCAATTATTGAAGTCAGAGCAATTGCATTGTTGTTTTTTTGCATTTTATTTTTCCTCCCTTTTGCTTTTCTTTTAAAGTTTACGCCAGTTTACTATTGAAAATATTAATAATGCCAGAAGTCCTCCAATCATAAACCAAGGCCATACAGGGTCAGAAGAAACATTCATAAAACTGTCCCCTAACTTTTGTGCGCCGGTCATCATTAAATTATTTGTACTCTCTGGAACTGCGACCGAATAATCTTGGATTTTGTTTTGCGTATACTTAATTTTTTCATAAGAAAAAACTGCAACAGTTCCTGCAAAAAGCAAAATTAATGAGGGCAGGATTGATTTTACTTTTTCACCAACTGACTTCTTAGAAGAAATTACAATTGACTTGTTTGAAAGCCCATAAGTAAGAATCTTTTTCCCCTTTTTACTCCAGAAGAATTTTTTCTTTTTTTCAACAAATCCGCTTATCATTAGTTTTTTCAGGTTATATTCAACTGTATTAAGAGGCATGTGAAGGGAATCTGCAAGATCTTTTTCGCTTGCTTCATCATTTTCAGCCAGATGTTCAATTATCTTTTTGCAGCTTTTACTGCCTAAAACATCAGCCAAACTTTTGGCTCTTTCATCATCCATTGAAACCAAAAGGAATTTATCATCTGCCATAAAATATACAAAACCTTGATATATATAAATGATACTAAGGGTTCAAAAATGATTGAAGGTATCAAAATCACAGTTTCTTTTTATCAATCCTTTCAATTGTGAGTATAACTTCTTTTCCTGTTAGCATATTTCTAACTTTTATTTTCTTCTTCTGGATTTCTTCTTTCCCGACGAAAATCACTTTTTTTATCCCGTAAGAGTTTGCATATTCAAGCGCCCTTGATGGTTTTCCAAAGTAAACACTCACATTTTTCCCAAGTTTCCTTATTTTTTTTGAAAGTTCAACTGCTTTTTTGTCTTCATTAATGGAAACTATAAGAATTTTTTCAATGTCTATTAAAACATTTGTAACCACCATTAACCTTTCAATTGAAAATGAGATTCCAGAAGAAGTAATTCCATCAATTAAGTAAGTTCCCCCTGCACAAATCGTTTCTTTTATCTTTGATTTTATCTCAAACACATTTCCTGTATAATAAGAAAGTCCACGGGCAAGAGTCGGCGAAAAATTTACTTCAATTCCATAAAGCTTTGCATCATTTTTCAATTCTTTAATTTCATAATAAGACTTGTATTTTTTAAAAAAACTTTCAGGCTTTTTGAAAATTTCAAGGATTTTTTCAGCGCCTATTTTTTTAAGGTTTTCAAAAACTTCTTTTTCAGTAAGTTTATCTAATTTATCAATTTCTCTTATTGCCTCTTCTTTATTTTTTATTTTTGCTTCATCCAGAATTTCATTAAGAAGTTTTCTGTTGTTTACATAAATTGTGGCATCGATTTTAAGAGCATCAAGAATGTCTTTTACAGTAGCAAGAATTTCCGCTTCATCTTTAATTGTTGCTCCAACTACATCAATATCACATTGGGTGAACTGCCGAAGCCTGTTTCCGGCAACCGGCTCGTCCCTGAAAACGGGACCAATCTGAAATCTTTTAAAAGGAAGTTTTTGATTTTGAGCAATTCTTTTCAGCTGAAAAGTGAACTCATATCTCAAGGCCAGATTCCTTTTTCCCCTGTCCTGAAGCCTAAAGATATCTGAAACTGCCTCGTCATTTTGGTTTTCTCCCTTTACAAACTCTTCATATTCCACAACCGGAGTTTCAACCTCAATAAAATTATACTTTTCAAAAGTCTGACGCGCAACTTCCCGAATAAATGCTGCCTTCTCTGCTTCCTTTCCTAATTTGTCTTTAAATCCTTTTACCGATTCCATTTTATTTCTCAACCCCCTTAGACAAGGCAACGACTATTAAAAATGCTGTCCCTAAAGTTAAAATCCAAAGAACAATAAGACTCATCTGCCAAAAGTTAAATTTTGCATAAACTCCGAGTGCAATCAAGGCTCCTGAAAAACCTCCAAATAGAGAAGTTGCCATTTGCTTGAATTCTGTTGTTATATTTATTTTTTTCATCTCACTTCACCTCCATTTTCTATTCCTGATTTAATGGAATATGCGGGAGGCGAGCGCTTCCAACTCTCCCCACTACAAACCTTGCATTGCGATGCGGGAGGCGAGCGCTTCCAACTCTCCCAAATGCAAATGTTCCAGAGTTGCGAAGCGGGAGGAGGGAATCGAACCCTCGTTTTACGGAATTCGCGAATTTGCCCGCATTGGTAAGAAATAATCCCAATCATAAGCCCACTCACCACAACCGCACGTTCTGCCACTGAACTACAACCGCCGTTACAATTTAATTCAGGGAAAATCAGTTTATAATATTTTTCAGAAGAGATAAAGTTAAGACTAAAGAAATCCTTTCTAGTGATGGGGATAACTCCGTGTATTTATCATACTTTTTCGTAATCAGCCATCTTTTTAAGGTTTTTGTACCATTGGGCTTTGCACAGGATTCTAAACTTTTATTATATTTAGACAAAAATAAAACCCCACATAATCATTAAACTTTTCAATATTATAGGATCAGCCCATTTCTGCGGAAAGTAATTAAAACCTTTCTTTGCTTCTTCTACCCTGCCATAAAATTCACATAAAAGGTCAAAGTCCATCATTTTTCAAAAATCTCACTAAGTTCAAACTCCTCATGACACTTTTTTATGATAATGTCCCCGAAATAATCCACGATTCCTTCTAAATCATAAAAAATCAAAGGATAATCTTTTATCATTGAAATGTATTTTTTATCCCTTTTATCCTTGCCATTTAATGAAAAACCAACTGTAGGAATCCCTCTCTCTAAAAAAGTTAAATCGAAAAGTTCAGAAGAATGCTGGATAATTTTAGTGGATAAATTTTCATTTGCCTTAAAATCCCCGAATCTTTTGACCGAGGATAAAAGATAATGTGCAAAGCCATTTCCGGGACATGGGGCGCCCATATAAGTCCTCATGATCCTAAAAGGACCGTCGGTAAAAATTGTTTTTTTTACACCAAGGGACTCGATTTGAGAATACTTCAAAACCCCCCCACAAAAATATTTAAAAAAATAATTATATTCTGCGTTTCCTATGGGAATTTCCCTCAAAAATCCTGTATGCGGAAAAATATTCACCCCATAAACTGAAGGAATTCTTCTTAATTCTTCACAATACTCTTTGGCATATAAAGAATATCTTGCAAAATCGATAAATGTGATTTTAGAAGTTGTTGGGTTTTCCCATTCATAAGGAAAATGGCTAAAACCTTTTTTTGGCTCTTCCAATTTTTCACGAAACTCTCTTATTGTCTCATCATAATCCATTGATAAATCTAAATGCAAAATGTTTTATAATTTTTGTTGTGATTGAGGTATAGTTTATCCAATCTCAAACTCCCCCCTAAAACTATTTTCACCTTCTTTTTTTATTTTTTTCTCAAGCACCTTAAGTTCCCGCTTATAAAGGGGGCATGAAAAAACAAAAGTTTCATACTCCCCCCCCTCACCTGCAGGATGAATTTTGTATTTTTTATTTAATTTAAAGATGTCTTCAATAAATTTTTTATCAATCTCCCGGTAAACCCATTTTTCATCCAGAGGGTAAGCAAAAACTCCGTCGACAATAACCTTAAAATTTTCTTTTATTAACTCCTTAAGATACTCTTTTTCGTCTTTTTGCCAAAGGGGATTAAAACATTCTAGGTTAAGTCTGGAGCAAATCTCCTGAATCCTTGATGCCTGATAAACAGATTTTATCGCCCCTGTAACAATTCCTTTAATTTTATATTTTTTAACAGCATCTTTAATTGCATTCTCTAAATCTTCAAGCTCACTTTCTTTTTCTCCTTTTGTTTTTTTTGTAATTAAAGGAATACCCATAACTTCAGACTGAATTTTAGTTTTTTCTATTGCTGGAGTGTGAAACATAAAGCTTTCCTTGTTTTCCGAATTTATTGTTATAAGGCATTCTATTTTATGACCTGCTTTTTTGGATAGGTAAGTTGCATAAACTGAATCCTTCCCCCCCGAAAATAGAACGCCAAGTTTCATTGAACCAAAAAATTATAAAGATTTATAATACTTACTGCTTCTGTCCAAAAATGGGCACCAAAATGGAAGCGCTTGAGAAAGGAATTCTCTACATTTGTAATAAATATAAGAATTACAAGGAACTTGAAATAAACAATAAGATAAACCTAAAGTCAGAAATTGCTTATTATTGGAATACTAAATATAATAACGGGTTCCAAAAACACATTAGACCAATTTTTCAGGAAGTAAAAAATAATAAACTTAATGATTTTATCTCTCAAGAGTATCTTTTTGCAGTAGGGCTTTAATTATATTTCCAGAATCATTTATTTTTTAAAATATTTTGGGGTATCAATCTTAAGACCATCCAAAGGAACAGAATAACTTTTTAATGAATTTCTGTTAAATTCTGGAAAAGATTCATCCAAACTATGCCTCTCAAGATTGTTTAATTCTATTTCGCGATTATCATGAAGATTCTTTGAGATAGAGCTTGAATATTCATACACTCCCCAGGTTAAAATGGCAGAAGTTGCAACCATCAGACCGGCAATTCCGTATTTGGCTTTAGAAGACGCTTTATCAATAAATTTTGGGAGGCGATTTGGAATCTCAAAAGAAGGAAAAGATTTGGAATTTGGTTTAAAATTAAAAAGATTTTTCAAAATGTCAGTGGTATAAGCACTAATAGAACCTATTAAAATAGATATAGGACCCGAACCAAATGTAAGGGTAAATGTCTCTTTAACCTTTCCATCAAATCCTATTATATAAGGGACAAAATTAGTAAATGAATTTGCATATGAAAAAGGAATATCATGGGTCCAAAAAGATTTCTTCTTAAATTTTGAACGGCTAAAAAGTCTGGCTTTGTCAAGAACATATCCTCCAATTCCGACGATTGGAAGAGCATATATCTTTAACACCTTTGACGTTTCTTCTCCCATATCGGGCAAAACATCATGCAAAAACTGGAGTGAATCCGGAAACCTCCCCAGCATCTTGGGTAGAATATTTTCATAAAAAGCGTAAATTGGGGCATACGGAATAACGGCGCCAAGAAAACTTGCAACGGCATCTTTTAAAAAATTTTTCCCGTCATGTTCATAATATTCTTTAAGCGCTTCATTTTTCTTGGATATTTCTTTAATAAATTCCATGAAAAAACAAAAAAAATCCCACTTATAAATTCTCTTGTTCTAAAGAGTTCTCTTCTTTCTCAGTCAAAATTTCCCCCTCTTCAATAGTTTCTTGGCTCCAGTCTCCGTTTTTCAAATCGGCATAAGGGTCGGGATTTTCTTTTAAAAAAACATGCTTTAGCCATATATGGATTTCTTCAAAAGGATTTTCCTGCTCAAGCCATATTTTTCCGCTACTCTCAAGCTGAATAACAGGAAAAAATGAAAGCGCTCTCTCCTCTTTGTCTATTCCGACAATTTCAGTATAAGTAACCTTTTTTTCCTTCTTGCTTTTAACAAAGTGATTTATTATTTTATCATGAATTGCCTTTAATTTATCTTTTATGTTATACTTTCTTTTTGAAAGGCTTATCCCTGCTTCCCGAAGTGCATTATTTCCCACAATTGCTTTTTTAATCCTTCTATTCTCGGTGATTATTGCTTTATTAAGAGATTCTATTAATTCATTAAGTGTAACTTTCCTGAATCTTGGAATTGGGCTTCTTAAAACAAGTTCGGGAATTTCTTCATTAAGTTCAATTCTTTCAAGAACATTTTTCTTTTCCTCCTTTTCTCCAAAAAGTATGCTGTCAATACTCCTCATATATTTGCTCAAAATCAGTTCCGACTTTATTCTTAAAAGAAGGGCTGCAGCAAGGAGCACCTTGCTTGAAACAAAAAAATCCATCTCTTCATACTCCCTTATCTTAACAAGAAACCCCTCGGAAAGAATTCCAATGTCAATGTTCCACGGATCAAGTTGTTCGCTATTTATAAGGTCATATATGATCTCCTGCCAGTCTACCTCGCGATTGAATAAAAGATTATGGACCTGCTCCTGATTTATTCCTGGCTTTACTTCCTCTTTCATCCCTAAAAAAAGAGAATTTATTTTATAAGTTTATTGAGAAACCGCAAAAATGGCATGTCATTTTTTAAGAGTAACAATATAGAAAGATTTAAATACCAGAGGCACCCCTTAATATTATCACCTCTTTTTACCCAGGAGAGGACGCGTGCCATCTAATTTTACCTGGTGCGAAGAATCTCCTAGGTTTTATATTTTTATAAGAAATATCTTATTTTTGGTGAAAACCCCAGTTTTATATATCCCATCATCCTCTAAATATTGTGAAAAACCTAGAAATTTATGCTTACAAAAATGAGGGAGAAATAAATCTCCTAAATCTTATGTTTCTAAAGGATAAATTGGATGGAATAAAAATAATATATTATAATTATCTTTTAGAGAAAGTTACGCCCTTCCAGATAAAAGAAGAAATAAAAAGCCAGATTATAAAAAAATATCATGAGTGTGAACCCACAATTGATTTAAACAATATTTACAACAATCTTATAACCAATATTAATAAAGCAAATCTGGAATTATTTTAAAATTATTTTTTCTTTTCTTCACTCTTTTTAACTTTAACAGTTAAAACAACAGGAGAAGAACCCAAAAATTCAGCATAATGGCATTTCCCGCAGTAAAACCTGTCCTTTGCCTTCATTAAAAAAACTCCGGGACCGCATCTTGGGCAGAATCTTTCTTTTATGACCTTGTCACCTAAAACTTTATACTGAGAATATTTTTTACTTGTGGGCTTGTTTTTGTGCGGCCTTTTACCCTTTTTTATTATCTTCTTTTTTCCCATTACTCCTTAACCTCTTCTTTTTTCTCTTCGGGCTGCCCTACTTCTTTTGCTTTTTTTGCCTCAGCCTTGGCATTCATTTCTTCATCAACTTCCTTTTTTTCTTTTTCAAGCTCCTGCTTTGTTTTTCTCACAATTCTCTTAAATTCTTCTTTTGAGTCATAGACATTAACAAGAACATCAAAAATTTTTGCTCCGAATTTCCCTTCTATTTTTTTTGTCCTGACAAGATGGGGATTAAAAGAAAACTTTTCCTTAAGCAAATTTTTTATTTCTTCATGGCTTGGAACCACATTTGATTTCACCTGAAAAACAATCTCTCTTCTTGAAAAAAGCGGATTCTTTTTTTCTTCAACTAATTTTATTTCCATTATCTTGTTTTTATGGCAAATTCGCCATTTGAATTTAAGTTCATTTTTTTTGCAATTTCTGACTTTTCCTGATTGACTACAAAAATTTTCCCCTTGAATGAGTCAGTTGACTCTTTTGAGCCACAATTCGGGCATTTGTCTCCTTCATAAACTGCCTTGCATATTTTACATGCCTTTTCTTTTGTTTTTGCCATTATTTTTTCTTCCCCGCCTTTCCTGATTTTCCTTTTTCTTTAACAATCTCTTTCTTGGCTTCTTTCTTGGCTGCTTTCTTTGCTTCGGCCTCTTTTTTAGTTTTGTCTTCTTTTACCCATTCAATTTTCCCAAGTCCTGGCTGTCTCATTGTAAGCCCTATCTTTGGGTCATCACCTTTATGAGAAACCGCAACAATTCTCGCAACACAAAGATCTTCTTCCTTCAGAACTCTTCCGCTTGACTTTCCAGAAAGAGCCCCTGAATCGCTGAAACTTACATAATCATCCATAGTCTGGCTTATGTGAATCATCCCCCTCATTACTCCCATATCAATAAAAGCACCAAAATTAGTGATTTCTGAAACTTTCCCGTAAACCATTTCCTGAAGTTCAGGTCTCCATACGAGAAGCTTAAAAATGCATTTATAGTATGCCGCCCCATCCCCGGGAATAATCACTCCATTGCCAACATTCAGCACCTCAACGACGGCAACAACTTTTCCAAGTTCTTTTTCATAATACTCTTCATAAGTCTCATCAAGCTGTTTTCTGACAGATTCCAAGGTAGGCAGACCAAACAATCTAGGGTCTACTCTTACATAATCCTCAACTTCAGATATATAAAACATTTTAATCGAAATTTAAAGCAAAAATTGGTTTTTAAAGATTTTGATTTGGGTCTTAATCCAACTTTCTTTTCCTGATGATTTATTGCAATTCCAGCTTCTTTTTATTTCTTATTACAATCTTCCTGTTTTTAACAGACTTCTTAAGTTTAGAATCAACAGTTGCAAGGATAAATTCCTGATGTTCTTTTAGATAATTTTTTATTCCGGAATCAGCATACTTTCCGGGGCAATCAACTTCTCTGTAACTTGCAGATTCCAAAATCCTTGAAGCAATTTCTGCCTCACTTCTTGTTTTGAGGGACTTTGTGGAATTTTTTATTCTTTCAATTTCAAAAACAACCCCTCTTGGAATGAAAACAGAATGCCCTTTAAGAAAAAGTTCTTCAAAAAAGTCAAGCCTGTTTCTAACACATGTCAGAATAAAACTCGTGTCAAGAATTACTTTTGCCATCCCAATTTTTGGATAAAAGACTATAAAAATTCATCGAGTGGAACAACCATGTATTTTATTCATGAAAACTCTAAAAATTTTTTGTTAAAAAAACCATTGAAAAATTATCCTCTTATTTATTTACGCTGTGATATCCTTCCTTTTCAGACTTCTTCATTGACTAAAAAATATAATTTTCTTTACCCAAGAAAATTCTTAAAAGGATACTAAAAAAACCAGTATAAAGAAAAATGGACAGACTTCCATGCAATTTAAAGATTTATTAAAGGGTCAAACTTAACATTTATAACTTTCAAGGAGCTGTTCATTCAATGATAACAAAACTTGCTGAAAACTTTGCAAGAGAAAAACATAACGAACAATTCAGAAAATTTGAAGGTGAACCTTATTTTAATCATGTAAAAAAAGTTGCAAAGATAATTAAAGAGAACAAAAAAAGCTCACACCTGAATGAACTGATTGCGGCAGGGCTCCTTCATGATACGCTCGAAAACACAAATACCTCTGAAAAAGAATTAATGGAAAACTTCGGAGAACTGATAACTTCACTTGTAAAAGAGCTGACAACTGACAAAAATGAAAGCGAGTCTGTCGGGAAAAAAGAATATCTGGCAAAAAAATTAAGCGATCCTGAAAAAGTAAGCAGTTGGGGGCTTGTAATAAAACTTGCGGACCGCCTCGACAATGTTTCTGACCTGAACAATGGAGCAAAAGAATTCAGTGACAAATACATTGATGAAACACGGCATATCTTAAAAACACTTGAAGAAAGAAGAAAACTGACAGAAACCCAAAAAAAGCTAATTGGAAAGATAAAGGAAAAAATTGATAATTCCAAATCTGTTGATTGAATAATGAAACTATCAAAAGAAAAACAACAGCATTTTTTAAAAAATGAAAAAATTTTAAAAAAAGAAATTAAAATCGCAAAACTTTCTAAAAATGATAATGTGCTTGAAATTGGCGCAGGCGACGGAAGGCTTACAAAATTGATAAGTGAAAAAGTAAATTCATTAACTGTATATGAACTTGATGCTGTTTTTAAGCCAATCTTTGAAAATTTAAGATTAAAAAATACAAAATTAATATTTGACAACGCCCTTTCCCATTCATGGAAAGGTCACAATAAAATTGTTTCAAACATTCCTTACTCCCTTTCTGAACCCGTGATTATGAAGGCAATAAAAGAGGGTATAAAAGAAGCAACTTTAACCGTCGGTGAAAATTTTGCAAAACTCCTAAAAGAAAAAGAAACAAAAATTGGGGTTATAGCTAACCTTTATTTTGATGTTAAGTTTATTGAAAAGATTCCTAAAGAGGAATTTGAACCTCCTCCAAGAGTTAATTCTTACCTTATCCATTTGAAAAGAAAAAAATCCACTGAGATTGAACTTCTCATTCAGACAATTTTAGAGAAGGAATCGAAAACAAAAAATGCGATAATAAAGGCCTTTCAAAAATACGGAAAAACAAAAAACGAAGCCCGCCGCATAATTAAAGAAACGGGTCTCAACTTTGAAACTCTTGAAAAGTCAACAAAAACCATTTCAGGAAAATTTATTGAAACATTAAGGGAAAAACTAAGTAGTTTTTTGTAAGCAAATGCCTCCAAACCTTTAAAAAAGGTAAGGTATATAAAGATAAGAGATTTATTTTAAATATGGGGTGGACTTTAGAAGAGATAAAATTTTTAGAAAAAACATACCCCTCTCCAATAGAATTAAGAACAATTTCAGATAATCTTAATAAGAGCATCAAATCCATAAGACACAAAGCTGCAAGAGAGGGATTATCAAGGGGAAAACCACCACATAACAAACCAAAAAATAAAAAATATAGAAAAGAGATAGACAAAAAGTATTATATTAAAAATAAAAACGAAATCCTTAACCGAAGAAGAAAAAGAATTGAATCATTTAGAATCGAATTAAAAAAATCTCTTGGAGGAAAATGCTCAAAATGTGGCTATAACAAAAATTTACATGCATTGGATTTTCATCAGATTGGAGATAAAGAAGGTACATTGTCTAGATTAATAAGAGACCAGGCAAGACACAAGGCTTTAAAAGAATCAAAAAAATGTATATTGTTGTGCGCCAACTGCCACAGAGAACTACATAATTCGGGACAATAGGTAAATGGCTTATACCGTGCGGCTCCAGAGAGTCTAATTCGAGAGTGACCGCAAATTGGGGGTTCGATTCCCTCTTGTCCCATTTTTAATGGGGAGAAACGCCATACTCGTCCCAATAAGAAAAAAAATTTAGAACAATTTCCTTTTTAATTTTAGCCCTCTTTTCTATTTTATTTTCCATCAGAGAGTTCATTCTTTCCAAATTTTCCAGTGAGCCCCGGATATTCCTTAAAAAATCTTCAGGAACACTTTTAAGGGAATTGTCAAAAAAATAGATTTCCTGGTTGCAAAGATTCAGCCCCTTTTTCACTTCGGAAAAAAAATTTTCCTGAAAATTGCTTAAAAAATAAAACCTCTTAAAAAAACCATCATAATAAAAGAAAAAACTTTCATATAATTCTTTATACCATTCCAAAAAAGGTCTTCCAAATTCGTCTGGAGGAAAGTCTTCCATCAAAAAATTAAAAAAAGAGAACTATAAATATTTTTTTGTTATTCTAAAAAGATAAAAGTTTAACTATTCTTAAACACTTTCTTCATCATGAACCTTCACAACATCAGTCACATAGTCATCCTGATGGAGTTTCACAACGCGAACACCCTGTGCAGCCCGACCCATCACTCTTATTTGTTTTAGACTCATTCTTATGACCTGGCCTTTGGCCGTTGTTATTATTATTGAATCCTTGTCATTGACTGAAATTGCATTTACAACTTCGCCTGTTTTTTCATTAACCTTAAGGTTTATCACTCCTTTTCCTGCTCTCGCAGTCTTCCTGTAATCCTCAACAGCAGTTCTTTTGCCGTAGCCTTTTTTTGTAATTGTAAAAATAGCTTCAGTTTCCAAAACTTCCATTGAAACAACCTCATCCTTGTCTGACAATTTTATTCCTGTAACTCCATAGCTTGAGCGACCCATTGAGCGCACATCCTTAGAATTAAACCTTATTGCTTTTCCAAGTTTAGTTGCAAGGCTTATTTCCTGCCCCTCTTTCACAACTTCAACTCCTATTAGATCATCAGAATTGTCAACCGGAAGATTAATTGCTTTAAGCCCTGAAACGCGGGGATTTGAAAAGTAAGAAAGGGTAATCTTTTTTACAACCCCTTTTCTCGTTGCCATCATAAGAGAATCTTCAAACTTTTTTACAGAAATTACTTTTGTCGCATTTTCTTCTTTTAGCCCAAGAAGATTAATAATCGCTTTCCCTTTTCCGTACCTTTCAGCCTCGGGAACGTCATAAGCCTTAAGCCATAGAACCCTCCCCCTCGTCGTAAAAAACATAAGGTAATCATGAGTCGAACAAGTTAAAATTTGTTTCGTAAAGTCTCCCGTTGTTAAACTGCTGCCTATAACCCCCTTGCCCCCGCGTCTTTGCTCTTTATAAGTCTCTATATCCATTCTTTTAACATACCCCTTGTCAGTTATTGAAACAACAACTTCTTTTTCCTGAACCAAATCCTTTTCAGAGATTTCGTTGAAATTTCTTTTGAAAATTTGTGTTCTTCTCGGATCTCCGTACTTTTCCTTCAATTCAATTACTTCTTTCTTTATTATCTTCAAAACTTCTTTTATGTCGCCTAAAATCTTTTGGTATTCCTTTATTTTTTTCTCAAGGTCTTTTTCTTCATTTTTTAATTTTCCTTCCTCTAAAGCAGTCAATTGCCTCAATCTTGTTTCGAGAATTGCTCTTACCTGATTTTCTGTGAACTTGAATTTTTCCTTTAATTCTTTAGAGGGATCTTTGCCAAAACGAATTGTCCTTATAACTTTATCAATATTCTCAAGTGCTTTAATTAATCCCTGAACAATTTCCTGCCTTGATTCCGCCCTCTTTAAATCAAACTTTGTTCTTTTTGTAACAATATCCTTTCTGTATTCAACATAATTTCTTAATACATCAACTAACCCCAAAACTTTTGGCTTCCCTTTTTCGAGGGCAAGAAAGTTTACATTAAAAGAATCCTGAAGCCTCGTATATTTGTAAAGCCCGTTTATAACAAACTTTGAATTAACCCCCTTCCTTAACTCAATTACCACCCTTATTTTTCCTTTGTTTGATTCATCCCTCAAATCCGAAATATCTTTTATTTTTTTGTCCCTCACTAAATCTGCAATCTGTGCTATAAGAGTCGATTTGTTTACCATATAAGGAATTTCTGTAACCACAAGAATCTCCCTCCCTTTTTTTTCTTCAGTTTCAATTTTTCCTCTTACCGTAAGTTTTCCCCTCCCAGTTTCATAAAGTTCATTCATATCCCCCTGAATAAGTCCCCCAGTCGGAAAATCTGGCCCCGTTACAATCTGGAGAAGTTCTTTCAAAGTTATATTGGGGTTTTCAATATAAGATACAATAGCATCGGTCACTTCCCTCAAATTATGAGGGGGGATATTCGTTGCCATACCGACGGCAATTCCGGTTGCGCCGTTTAAAATTAATGCAGGAAGCTTTCCGGGAAGTAAAACCGGTTCTTTTAAAGAATTATCAAAGTTTGGGCTAAATTCAACAGTTTCCTTATCAATATCTTCAAGAAGTTCTTCAGCAAGTTTTTCCATTTTTGCTTCAGTATATCTGTAAGCAGCAGGAGGATCCCCGTCTAATGAACCAAAATTTCCCTGTCCATAAACAAGAGGATATCGAAGCGAAAAATCCTGCGCCATTCTTACCATTGCATCATAAACTGCAACATCCCCGTGCGGATGATACTTCCCGATAACGTCCCCCACAATTCTTGCTGACTTTTTTGTCTGAGTATTTGACTTTAATCCCATCTGCTGCATCGAGTAAAGTATCCTTCTTTGCACCGGTTTCATTCCGTCTTCAATAGCAGGAATAGCACGTGAAACTATTACACTCATTGCATAATCAAGGTAAGCCTTTTTCATCTCTCCGGAAACTTCAGAATTAATAACCCCTTTTTCATTCGAGAGCTCTGTTTTTACAAATGACTCTGTAACCTGAACTTCTTCAGAATCCTCTTCAACTTGGGTTTCATCTGTTTCTTCGAATTCTCCGTCATCTTCATCAATTTCCTCTTCCCCATCTACATCCTCATTTTCATCTTTTTTCTTTTTAGACATCTTTTTTATTTTATCTCCTTTAATTTATTTAATAAATCACGGTCACTTTCAAAAATAATTACATCATTAGCCATTTCCGGGATATATGTTGAATCTTTAAATTTAGATTTGATTGCAACAATTAATCTTTTTCCCCTTGCAATAACATACCCAATTTCCATAATCATTCTCTCGCTTTTTTTATTATTTTTAATTATCGCTAAGAAAATATCAGAACTATCTATCTCTCTAAAAGCATTCGCCATCTGCTCTTTTGGAGACCTTTCATCAATCCCTTTCCCAAAAAGATTGCAGTAAACTGAATGGCCCTTTTTTTCCAAAGCCTTAATAATTTTATTAGAAAATTTTTTCAATTTTTCAGAATTTTCCCCTGTAACTTTTTGTCCAACAAAAATTTTCATTTACTCTTCTCCCTCCTCCGCATCATCATCTTCATCATCCTCTTCGTCTTCATCATCGTCATCCTCTTCATATTCCACATCACTATTGTTATAATTTATAACAAGTTCGCTTTCATCATCAAGTTCGAGGCTTATACTTCCCCCTTGGGCCTCACGGATGCTCTCAAGGCCCGAAATCCAATAGTTTATCTCGTCTTTTGTTAATGAAATTTCGGTCACTTCAATCTCAACTTCTTCTTCCCCGTTATCTTCTTCGTCTTCTTCCGTACTTTCAATATGAATCTCTTCATATTTTTCTTCATCTTTTTCTTTTTTCATTTTATTGGTTCTCCTTTCTGTTTTTTGTTTACAAAAAATAGTGAGAATTTCATTTTATTGGTTCTCCTTTTTTATCAAGATGCTCCATGAATTTTTTTTCATCAAATTCTTCTTCCTTAGGGTTTTCTCCCTTCCATTTGCATTTTTTGCAAGTCCAAATCCCCATTTCTCCAATGACAACTGTAACTTTGTCCGAGTCGCACTTCGGACAAGACTTCACTTTAAAAGTTTTTCCTTTCTTTTTAGATTTGGGTGGCTTTTCGCCTTTCAAAATCCATTCAGGCGTTTGAATTTTTGGCTTCTTTGGCATTTTAGATATCGAGTGCAGCTTCATGTGCGTTTTCAGCAATAAAGTCCTTCCTCCCTTGCACATCGTCTCCCATGAGCATTGAAAAAACCTGGTCTGCTTCAACAGCATCCTCAATATAAATTTTTTTTATCTTTCTTGATTTTGGATTCATCGTTGTTTCCCAAAGTTGCTCAAGGTCCATTTCACCAAGACCTTTAAACCTTGTAACATTCGGATTATCGACACCAGCAGTTTCTTTTTTAAGCTCCTCTTCAGAATAAACATAATAATCTTTTTTCTTTCTTATCCTGAATAAAGGGGGCATTGCAACATAAATGTGTCCGTTTTCAATCAGTTGCGGCATAAACCTGAAAAAGAAAGTCAATAGCAAAGTTTTAATATGCTCTCCATCCACATCTGCATCAGTCATTATTATGATTCTTTTGTACCTTAATTTTGTTATATCGAAACTTTCCCCGACGCCAGTTCCAATAGCCGTAATCATATTTGTTATCTCTTCACTTGAAAGCGCCCTTGCAGGATTGGCCTTTTCAACATTCAAAATTTTTCCTTTAAGGCTCAAAATTGCCTGGTTTTCCTTGTTTCTTGCATTTTTGGCACTGCCCCCTGCAGACTCTCCTTCGACAAGGTAAAGTTCAGAGTCATCAGATTTTTTAGAAGAACAATCAGCCAGCTTGCCAGGAAGTCCGCCAAGAGAAAAAACATTTTTACGCCTGACAAGATCCTTTGCTTTCTTTGCCGCAAGCCTTGCCTTTGCAGATTCAAGAGCCTTTTGAATAATCAATTTTGCAACTGAAGGATTCTCTTCAAAAAATTCAGACAAAAATAAAGTTACAGCAGAATCAACATAACCCTTAACTTCAGAATTTCCAAGTTTGCTTTTTGTCTGGCCTTCAAACTGAGGCTCGGGAATTTTTAGGCTTATTATTGCTGTCAGCCCCTCACGAACGTCATCTCCCATAAGGGTATCACCATTTTTCAAAAGATTTTTTTTCTTTATGTAGTCATTAATCACTCTTGTCAGAGCAGTCTTTAAACCTGAAACATGCGTCCCCCCCTCAACAGTATTAATTGTGTTAACAAACCCGAAAATATTTTCCTGATAGCCGGTATTATATTGAATTCCTATCTCAATTGAAGTATTATCCACCTCCTTCTTGAAGTAAATTGGTTTTGAGTGCAAAACTTCTTTGGACTTGTTAACCCATTTTATAAAATCAACAATCCCTCCTTCTGCATGAAATTCTTCTTTTTTATCCTTTATTTCATCCTCGAGAATTATTTTTAATCCTGCATTTAGAAAAGCCACTTCCCTTAACCTTCCTTGCAAAAGTTTATTATCAAACTCCAGTGACGAAAAAATCTGGGGGTCTGGAAAAAACTTTACAAAGGTTCCTGTTTCTTTTTCGGGGCATTTGCCGATAACTTTTAATTTAGTTACGGGAATCCCTCTTGAATATTCCTGCTCGTAAATTTTTCCTTCTCTTTTGATTCTGACATCCATTTTCTCAGATAAGGCATTCACACAGCTAACCCCAACACCATGAAGTCCTCCTGAAACTTTGTAAGAGTCCTTGTCAAATTTTCCCCCCGCATGTAGTTTTGTCAATGCAACTTCTACTGCAGGAACTTTGTAAATAGGATGAATTTCGACAGGAATTCCCCTTCCATTATCTTCAACAGAGCATGAGCCATCCTTGTGGATTATAACATTTATTGTATCACAGTATCCGGCTAAAGCTTCATCTATTGAATTATCCAAAAGTTCATAAACTAAATGGTGTAAACCCTGCTTGTCTGTGCCACCTACATACATTGCTGGTCTTTTCCTTACTCCTTCAAGCCCTTCAAGCACTTTTATGTTCTCTGCGCCGTATTTTTTTTCTACCATTTTTTGTATTTTTTTAATTAATTCCCTTTTTTTGGTCAAAGAAAAAAGACCTTTTTTTCAACCTGTTTTCCAACAAAAAATTAAGCCTTTTTCTATTAGAAAAAAGGCAAATTGGTTTATAAAGTTTTATGTCAAAAATTATGCTTCACCGACGGAGGAATCCAAACGTTACTTTTTCAGAACCAAAAATCTTAAAAAGATTTATTACCCTAAAAATCAATGGAAAAAAAGGAAAAAATAGCCCTCATACTAATCTTAATATTGGCAATAATTTTTATCCTCCCAAAGTTCCATATAACAGGAGACTCAGTCAATCAAAAACACTCTTATACAAAGGCAATTTGTGATGAAAAAGGTTACTGCGAAGACTATTATATTGAATGTGAAGGAAAAGATTTGGCTGGATTAACCCCGACAGGCTTCGCAATTCAAACAAAACATACAAAAACCTCAAATGAAAGCCTTTGTGAATAAGTTTACCAACCAGTTATATGATAGAACCTCCTCGATACTAAATGAGAAAAATCTTTTAGTTTATTAAAGGGTAAAGAGACTATCCTATAAAACCCAGACTTTTCTTTTGCAGTATAGGGATTTTCTTCAACTTTCGCAGGATATTTCGCATCCAATGATTTTTTATAGTAATCAATTTTTTTCTCTAAATCCATCTTATTTCTTTTTTGTCTTTATTTTATTTTTAGGATTAAACTTTATCTGTGAAGGAAGCCATCTTACTTTCCTTCTCCCCATAATCATATTTTTTCTGCATTTTGAAGAACACAAATGATTTACATTTCCATCTTTCATGACAAGGGTTAAACCTCTTGGAAATTCATAATTTTTCTCGCAATAAACACACTTAGGCATTTTTAACCCCCTCGTCTACCAAGACTAATTCACAATAACTAATCTCTTTAAAGGTTAACCTATCATCAGGTTTTATACCTTTTATTTCTTTAACAAATTTTCCATCATCTAAAATCTCAACTTGTTTTAGTATGGCCATCTTAACTATAACTCCCCTTTGTAACATTTGATTTTATTCTTCTTGCCTCAATTTCCGTTTCCCTTAACATTAAAACGTCCCCGACCCTTACCGCTCCACGGACATTTCGCCTCATAGATCTTCCCTTGTCCCTTCCTTCCTCCACAAAAACTTTGACTTGGGTAATTTCACCCCTAAACCCGGTTCTTCCTAAAATTTCCTTAACAGTTGCCGGAACAACTTCCCCTAAAATTCTTTCACTTCCCTTTGAGGCCTGAGACTTTCCCTGTTTTTCTTTTTGACTTTTTGCCATTTTAGATTATTTTTTAAGTGAAGCAATGTCTTTTTCGGCGTCCCCAGGAACAATTACTGCAATAGAGGAAGCTGAAACCGGAAGCTGAGCAGCAATCCCTAACTTTTGCTTGTTATCAACTTCCAAAAAAGGTATTCCTTTTTCCCTGCACAAAATAGGCAGGTGGGCAACAATCTCCTTTGGTTCAACATCTTTTGCATAAACAACAAGCTTTGCAGTTCCTCTCTCAATTGCTTTTGTAACTTCATTTGTTCCTTTTTCAATTTTCCCCGTCCGTTTTGCTTTTTCAACAATTTGATATCCGTCCATTTTAATTTGTCGTCGTATTTAATTTAGCGGAAAAGAACACTTAGCTCTTCATCTGAACACGTGTTCATCCGATAGACTATTAGGCAATTTTTAGTTTATAAAGTTTTCTCAAAAAAAGCGTAAAAAAGTCCGCTTGTAAAAAATATCTATTCATTAAGATTATAAATAACAAAAATTAATCTATTATATGAGAAAAAAAACAAAAAAAATTTTGGCTTTTTCCGCTTTGATTATTTTTATTGTCGGATGGATTTTATTGTTTAATTATCTCAATCCGCAGGCGATAGTCGCAAAGATTGGGGCAACAAATGGCTACTTAATTTTATTTCTTCTTGGAACAATAGGAGGAGCCTCAACTTTCACCGGCCCTTCTTATTTTATTGCAGTAACGACTCTTTCTCTGGGGGGATTAAACCCCTTGCTTATCGGACTTTGCGGCGGACTTGGAGTGACTGTAGGAGACACAATAATTTTTTTAATAGGCCTTAGCGCAGGAAAAAAAGCTCCTGAAAAATTTCAGGAAAAGCTAAAAAAACTGAAAAGATTAACTGAAAAAAAACCCAAATGGCTTATAAACCTTATTTTATATTTATACATTGGTCTTACTCCTCTTCCAAATGAACTTGCAACAATTTCACTTGGATTAATCGGCCACCGAAAAAAGATAATAGTTCTTTTTCTCTTGCTTGGAAATATCACAAGCGGGTTTCTTGGAGCCATGCTTGTACGCCTTGGATTTAACTTGTTTGGGAGTTAAATTGAAAAAAATCTTAAAAGAAAACGATCCAAAAAATCTTAAGATCCTTGAAGGAACATCAAAAGAGGACCGGGAGAGAGTTTATCATTTTCCAAAATAAATCCCTTCATATATGCTCTAAAAAATTCAAAAAAAGTTTTGAAATCCTCGCAGAACTGATTATTTCCATCTAACTTCAACTTCATCAGTTCTCTGTCTTGGTTTTATGTCGAGCTCTTCGGCTTTTTTTCCTGAAAATTTTATTCCGGAGTTAAACATTATTTCCCCCGCATATGCAATCATTGCCCCGTTGTCAACAAGGAGGGGTTTTTCGGGGCAAAAAAACTTTGCTCCTCTTTCTTCACACATCAAACGCGCCATTTCCTGAAGGCGGGAATTACATGCAACGCCCCCCCCTAAAACGAGTTCATTTTTTCCGACGTGTGCAAGAGCCCGCTCAGAAGTCTCAACAAGCATAGCAAAAACTGTTTCCTGCATACTAAAAGACAAATCTTCAATTGAATAATTCCCTTTCTCCACCTTCTGTTTTAAATTTGTAAGAATCCCAGAAAAGGAAACATCCATTCCCTTAACAGTATAAGGAAGTTCTATATAATTTTTGCCCTTTTTTGCGAGCGTCTCAATCTTTGGTCCGCCCGGAAAACCAATTCCGGCACATCTTGCAAAATTATCTATAAAATTTCCAACTCCGGTGTCAAGAGTCTCGCCAAAAATTCTGTACTTACCTGAAGCATAACTTATAACCTGAGTATTGGCGCCGGAGCAATAAAGCAAAACGGGGTCCAGGGCGCCGGTTACTCTCGCAATCTCAAGATGCGCAACACAATGATTGACTGGGACAAGCGATTTTTTCAGTTTTTTAGACAATTTCTTAGAAAATTTAATTCCTTCAAGCAGGCACGGAGAAAGACCCGGTCCCTGACTAAAAGCAATTGCATCAATTTCCTTCTCGTTTATTTTTGCTTCCTCAAGTGCTTCCTTGTAAACCCTTTCGGAAACTTCTCTGTGATGCTTTGCTGAATCAAGAGGAATAATTCCCCCAGATTCAGTTGTATACATGTCCATCTTATTTGCAATTATCTTTCCGTCGCAAACGATTCCTATTCCGAAAGTATGTGCTGTTGATTCAATACCCAATATAATCGACATGAAAAAAACAACAATCTAGAATTTTTAAAACTAACCAAAAAAAGAAAAAAAATCAATAAAAACAAGGACAATAAAAATGAAAACAAAAATCATTCGGGGTAACTTTCCCCATATATCATCTCTTTAAATTTTGCTTTGCAAAATTTCTAAAGTATCACCTCTTGTTACCCAGAAATTAATTTAAAAGAGCGTAAAAAAGATTATCTTCCTTTCTTTTTCTTTGCTGGCTTTTTTTTAGAAGCTTTCCTTTTTTTCTTTCCGCCTCTTGCCATTACTGCCTCACAAACATTTCCCTTACCATCAACATAGTAAAGGTGTCCAGGCCTTCTCTTAACAACGTTCTTTACAATAACTTTTCCCATATCTTAACCTCCTTTTTATCAAATATAAATTCCCCGAAAAACAAGGAATCATTTTTTATAACGAAATAAAGTAAAACTCCTATTTAAATCTTTCTTTATCCGACGGAAATTTAAGAGAATTATAAAACGTGTTGACAGGAACTTCAATCAGCCTTATGAATTTTTCCGACGGTAGAACTCTGAACTTAAAAGGTTCAACTCTTTTTATAGCAATAACCTTATTATGCGAATCAACCCATATTGCAACAAACGGAAAAAAAACAAAATAGGAATGAATTGCCATCCTCACTGGTTTTTTAAATTCAAAAAGAAGAGCTCTTGCTTTTTCCCGACGCCGAAACATAAGTCCCAGCCATTCACACCATTTTGGAACAACATGGGCTTCAAGATTTATTTTTTTTCTTCCTAAGGTAAAACCAATCAATTTTTTTTTCATTTTTAACGCAGGCCATATAATCCCCGTAGCATTCCTCGACATTTTTGTCATTGACAATATTATGATTCTTGAACCCACCTCCAAAACCTTCAGGGATATGCATAAGTTCATGAATTATAACTTTTAATTTTTCATCTCTTGACATTTTATCAAATTTTTCACCAAGAAACTCGAGGGCATAGAAAGCAGGAACATCCATTGCCTTTTGAAGAAGCTTCCCGAGAGCATGGCATCTTGCAATAGTATGCTTTGTCGATGAGCCATAGCTTCTGAAACACTTCACCCTGTCAATTTTTATATGGGGAAAAATTCTGGTAGCAATATCTTCAGCAAGAATCTGAAGGCTGGGGGAAAATTCATATTTCATCGGAAATCTCCCAGAAATTTAACTTCCCATTAACATATGGGCCGTCAATTCTTTTGCAATTTCTAAGAATAAAACCATATTTCCCGAAAGAAAAATCCGCTAAATGCTTATCTTTGTCTTTTTTATGCTCTTCTTCATCAGAATAAATTTTAACCCCGATTAGTTCTGCTTCCCCAACAATTTTTCCGGTGGGCAAAAACAAAAATCCGAACTTCCCCATTGATTTTTTATCCGGAATTTTGGAAGCATGAATCAAAAAATTCCCCCTGAAATTAGTATTCCATCGTCTTAAATCAATTGTTTTTCTGCCCGAAACAACAAGTTCAGCATATGGCTGCTTAAATGACAAGACTTTCATTATATAAAAATGGGAAATTGGTTTAAATAATTAATCAAATAATTCAAAGCAAATTTTAAATCACATGTCCAGAAAAATACAAGAAAATTTATTAAGTTAAGAAACAGTATAAATTTATGACCAAATTAATAAAAATAAAGGGAAGAGAAAGAAAAGTAATAGACCTAACTCCGGCAGAAAATATAACCAGCAAGCTTGAATTGGCAGTTACAAAGAGAAAAACCTGGAAAGACCGAAGCCACATTCCCGTTGAAACACAACTCTTGGAAGAATGCGAAAAATTAAATGAAGACCAAAAAGATTACCTGCTTTGGTATTTTATCGGAGAATACATTCACGCATACGACCTCTACCTTTCCGCTCTTGACAATTCGGGAAAAATTGAAGAATACAAGAAAATTTTAAACGCGAAAGATGTTAGGGATTTAATAATTCAACAAACTTAATCTTTGAGGTAAATCCTGAAACAATTACACATTTTTTATTAAAATATCCCTTCAAAAACTTTTCAATGTGCCTGTTTCCATTCCCTTCGATTGGTTTTTCTTTAATCCAGATTTCATACTCTCCATCTGAAATTTTTTCTATCTTTTCTCTTGAATAATTTGCATGAGCTTTAATCTTTATTTTCATTTTTTACAATTCTTAAGAAAACTGCTTAATTTAACATACTCCTCCAAATTTCCTCCCCCATTTATAGGATTTGGCACCTGACCTCGAACAACATAAATTTCTCCTTTTTCATTCTGACCTTTCATTTCAACAAAAATATCTCCATTTTTATAATTAGAAATCTCAAAATAGGAATCGGCTTTTCCCTCGAGTGAGCTAAGATTAATTTTTAGTTTCATAAAGATTTACCTAGTTATAATCTCCAAAGCATCCCTTGGCTTCAATTTGTAATCTTTTCCGAGAGCCATTTTTGTTTTTGCATTTATTGCTTTTATAAAATTTTTTCCAAAGTCGGTATGCAAAAAATAGGCAAAATCAAGGGCTGTTGAGCCGGGAGGAAGTAAAAAGCAGTCAGGCAAAATATTTCCCTTGCTGTCTCCGAGTTTATTTGCCGATGCAGGAAAGACAGGAATATATTCCAAAAGGTCAAAAACTGCCGTATTCAAAATTTTTTGAACCCCTGTCCCTTCTTCAAACTTTAAAAGGACACTCTCCTTGATTTTTTCAAGAGCTCTCTTTTGTTTTTCATTTAAGTCTTTCAAAATTTTAAACTCCCTTTCACCGGGGATGTAATCAATTAAACCTGCTTTTCCCGCCTGTCTAAGAGCAAGTTCTGAATCTGCCGAGCATGGGACAATAAGAAGACCGGGAAATTCTTTTTTCACTTTAAGATAATTTTCGGGTCCTTCTTCCACATCAATTTTATTTGCAGCAATAATCATGGGTTTTGAAAGCCTCCTTAATCCAGATGAAAATTTTTTTATTTCCCCATCACTCCATAAACTTGGCCTTTCATTAAATCCAAGTTTGAGCAAAACTTCCTTCACCTGGTCTTCGTTAATCTTAAGCCCTGAAAACTGCTTTGCTACAGCTTCTGAAAAGTTTGCGTGCTCCATCTCTGTTTTTCTTGCAAAAGTTTTCCAGACCTTCATTAAAATATTATTATACCATTTGTTTAATTCATCTTCCAGAAAGTTTATATCCTCACATGGATTGTGCCCTTTAGTCTGCTTTCCTTCTGAATCAGTTGTTCCCGAGATATCAACAATATGAATAAAACAGTCAGCCCTTCGCAAATCATCCAGAAATTGATTGCCAAGACCTTTTCCTTCACTTGCCCCTGAAACAAGCCCAGCAACATCCATCAGGTCAATTGGAACAAACCGATTTCCGTGAATGCAAAAACCATGGTTAGGATTGCATTTCACATGAAAATCATTTTCAATGCAGTCAACTTTTACATAACCAACTCCGTGATTTGCTTTTATCGTCGTAAAAGGATAAGATGCAATTTCAACTTCAGCCAAAGTGGCCGATTTGAAAAAAGTAGATTTTCCAACAGATGGCTTTCCAATAAGGCCTATTAACATAATAAAAAAATAAAAAGCAGGTTTATATTTTTTTGTGTATTAAATCTTAGGCAGTTTATCTGGTAATTTAGGAATTTCAAGAGGAAGCTCTTTTTTCACCTTTTCCTGAACCCCCTTCTTTTCTGACTTCTTCACTTCCTTTAAAAGAATCTCCACTCTTTTATGCCTATAATATCTATATGCAAGATAAATAGCAAGTAAAATTATTAAAATTAATAAAAACCATGAAGCAAGTGAAACTTCTTCAACAACAAAAGTATCATAACTTGAAGCATTCACATCTTGATAACTAACTTTGGTATAAAAAAGATAATTTCCTATTGAAATATCTTTGGGCAAATCAAGGTAAAAAATATTATTATAATACTGATTTATTTCAAAATCTTCTTTTTTTATGGTATATTCATTATTATCAAAATCAATTGCTTTATACTCCAGACTAACATCAAAATTTCTAAGGTCCCCTTTATTAATAATGCTCACATTCGCACGAACCCTTCCACCTGGAGGGATGTACTTTTTCAAAATTTCAGTCCTGATGTCAAATAACGCTCCTTTTTCATTTACCTGCAGTACCGTATTCAACTCTTTTCTCACCTGATTTGAAACAAAATTAATTTTTCCAACATAAACATCTGCAGGCCTTGAACTTGAAATATAAATATCAAGCCTTAAAAGCTTGGATTCTCCCGGAGAAATTTGAAATGAACCTTCCGCCGGAAAAATAAAATTTCCAAGACTCTCAACAAAAACAGAAATTGTTAAAGAAGCTGCTCCATTATTTGTTATATTTATTATCTGCTGATAATAAGTTCCTTTATCCATTCTTAATTGCAAAAATTCAGGGTCAAGTTTGAAATTATATTGGGAGGCATTCACTACTGGAGGAACAACTCCTCCACCTCCTCCACCACCTCCACCGCCTCCACCTTCTTCATCCTGACAGGAAGAAGAACAGCCATCGCCGCTTGCAGTATTGCCATCATCACACTCTTCCCCGCTTTCAATAACTCCATTTCCGCAGACAGGAGAAACAGGGGTTTCACGGAGGTAATATGGACCGCTAAAAAGAAGCACTCTAAATTTGTAAATTCCTCCTGAATAACTTATATAAGTGCAGTCTGTACATAAAACTCCATTGTGCATAACCTGGGGACTTGAAAAAGAAATTCCATATAATGAAAGATTTGCATTTTCTACAATCCCCGGGAGGTTCGCATTATCAACATAAATCAGGTTGTCAGATATATTAAGATCTCTGTCAAAGTTAACAGTCCCATTCACTCCTCCCATTGTCACCAAATCAAGATTTACATTAAATTCAACTTTCCCGTAAATTGTTTTTTCCAAAGTAACATTCGGAAAACTTCTGTATGTGCTTTCATTTTGGTTAATGAAGTTTGTTGTCGAGCCATTAAAAGTATCCGCCAAAACTACAAAAGGAGTTACAGAAACATTTGAGAGTGAATTTTGTTCAGTTGCAAAACCGGTTATTCCATTCGCTGCAGAAACAAAAATAAAATTCCCCGATAAAAAAATCAAAATGAAAAATAAAATCGCAATAAGAAAAAACATGCCTGCAAAAAATCCACCCCTCTTCATTAAAAAAGAAGTGAAAAATACTTTTTAATTATTGCGAAAACTTAAATTTGAAAATTTTATGAATTCTGAAAATTAAAAATCCATAAAGATTATTGAAGGAGATACATATAAAGTAAACATTTAACCTTAATATATAAATTTTTCAAAGTAATCAAAGTAAAACTATGCAACAAATTAATTAGTCCCCTACGCTTACAGATTGATTATAAATCATAACCCTTTAAAAATATCAAACTTAACTTAAACTCAAAACTTTTAAATTAACTATTTTCTGCCTTTTGACTTTTTAGATTTTTTGCTCTTTAAAAATCTCCACAACAGAATTATTAAAGCTATAACCCCAACAGCAATGTAAACTACCCCGTAATCTGTTCCATGGGCAATACACTGGACTTTGACCCTAAGGGGCGCTGAAACTGTCATCGTTGTCGCTGAGCCTCCGCTTCCGCCGGCCTTTAATTCGGATTCACTTACTTCAACAACTTCAACCTGACCTTCATAAACCCTCATTTCTTCATCACAGGATTGACTGCAAAGAAGACTGTTAAATAAAAGGCAATCCTGACTGTAAACTTTTGGAGTTTGAAAACAAAATTTTACAGGAATAGAAGAATTACTGAAAGTATTTTTAGGAATTGAGTCAACTATCCCTTCTGAAGAAACAATTACATCACTCAAAGATTCAGAAAGCTGAACTTTTACATAAGAATCTCTTGGCCAGGGGTTGTAAACACCGTAAGTAAGGCAGACTTTTGAATTTTCAGGAACAAGAGCAGTCTCCTGCTCCCACTTAAGACCCACGCCTGCTGAAGCAAATGGAAAAATAGAAAATACCAAAAAAACCAGTACAAAAAAACTAGCAACCCCTTTTTTCATTTTTTATTGTTTATCTTTTTTAGTTAAATCCTCTTTTTAAGTTTTTCATTAGCAAGCAAGCCCAGTTACTACTCCCTCAAATGATACTGTATTATTATAAGTCCCGCTTGGCTGTGAAGCGGGAATGTCAAGCCAGAATCTCCAGTAGCTTGAATTTCCGACAACAATTCGTCATTGAAGTCTCAAGAGCTAAATCCGGATGGGTTGAATTTGTAATGTTATAAGCTTCGTAAGTCTCGTTGCCCAAACCAATTACATCAGCCGCCAGGCTGGTAAGACCCACATTTGCTCTTATGCAAAAATCTACGGGGGTATTACTATCTGTTGAAACATCAATTGTATAAGTTGTACCCCCCGAATAAGTATTACTATCATTATTATGAGTTGCATTAATATTTGTTGCAGGTAAAGTTGCCACGGTTCCAAATTGTATTCCTTCTGATAAGTTTGCCCCAAATGAAATTGCAAGATATTTTGAGATTGAAACATTTGAAATTGTAGTCCCTGATGTTGCCTGCCCGGTAATTCCGAGATCTCCTAAGAAAAAAAGCAAAAACGATGTAGCAATGACAAAAACCAAAATAGCGCTAAATTTATCCATGGGACCATCTTCTTCGCCCATTTTACTCTTTTAACCTCGAAAAACCCCTCTTTATCATTCTCTTACTAATATAATCCAAAGAAGGAGTATATTTAAAGATTTCTGTATAAAAATAAGTTTTATAAAAACAGGCAATTTACCGATGCATGAAAAAAACTTCACACGATTCTTTGATCAAATAACTTAAATCATAAGAGAAACTGATAAAAAGTCCTCTTTTTTATTAAGTTTAATAATTCCAAATACTATTGATGAAAGACTTAATAAGAAATACTTGTCCTTTTATATTCCTTTATAAATTGGGCTTAACATAAATTTAAAATCAGCAGGAATTTCCAGTTACTACTCCCTCAAATGATACTGTATTATTATAAGTCCCGCTTGGCTGTGAAGCGGGAATGTCAAGCCAGAATCTCCAGTAGCTTGAATTTCCGACAACAATTCCCGTAAATGCTTTTACATAACTCGTCGTCATTGAAGTCTCAAGAGCTAAATCCGGATGGGTTGAATTTGTAATGTTATAAGCTTCGTAAGTCTCGTTGCCCAAACCAATTACATCAGCCGCCAGGCTGGTAAGACCCACATCTGCTCTTATGCAAAAATCAACTTCTGAATTGCTGTCAGATGAAACATCAATTGTATAAGTTGTACCCTCCGAATAAGTATTACTATCATTATTATGAGTTGCATTAATATTTGTTGCAGGCAAAAAAGAAACAGTCCCAAATTGTATTCCTCCAAAAAGAGACGATCCAAAACTTATTGCAAAATATTTTGAAATACTGACATTGGACGGTGTGCTTCCCGATGTTGCATTTCCCGTTATAAACATAAATTCTCCAATTATTAAAAGAAAAGCACACATCAAAATTATCGCAAGCAATAAAACATTTTTAGTATCCTGAAAAAACCTTTCCATTAACTGATTAACCAAATCAATTTTAAATATTTATCTCAATCATACTTAGAAAGTCTTATCCAAAAATAATTCCCTCTCAGATTAACCAAACATAATTGTTATCTTAAACTAATTGTAAAATAAACTTGTTGAAAAATAAATTTAGATTTATTAAGCCGTAGACTGAACTTTAACCCTAATCAAAAACTGAATAGTTCTATTTTATAATATATGTTATATAAAAATTTTAATTGGGACTCTGTCCGTTTCTTACTGCAAGAAATTGAAGCTGATTTGTATAAATCCCGGCCGGCTGAGTTGCCGAAGCGTTTAGGTAAAATTTCATGTAAACTACAGAATTGTCTCCCATCCCGCTTGCAAATAAAGTATAATTTGTTGTCATTGCTGTTCTGTTTGGATCCGGAACAGTTGAGTTTGTGGTATTAACCGCATATGTTTCATTCTCAAGACCAAGTGTGTCAGAAAATGCATTTTCTAAGTCCCCATCAGCTCTTACATATAAATCAACAAGCGTGTTTGTCGCTGAAATATTAATATAATAATAAGTTGAAGAGTTCAGATTATTTCCAAGTGCATCGAGATAAACCGCCGGCAAATACTGAACCTCCCATCTTACACCAACAGTTAAATTATCCGAAAGAAGTATTGAAATCGCGGCAGAATTGTCAATTGTAAAATTAGTATAATTCGTTCCCCAGTTGTTTGAAGTATCATTACAATAATAATCAAGGTCATGATATCCCGGGCCTAAGCTTGGTGGTTCATCCCAGAAATAAGAATCATTCACTTCTGTCATCGTCACGTTCGTTGAATTGTCAAGGCTGTAAAAACACATTGAAACATTTTCATTATCAAATACTGTTACATTAAAGTCTACCTCAAGAGAGATGTAGTTGAATGTAGAGTTAGGGCTCATAATTGAAACATTTGGGGAAGTGATATCTATTATTGTTAAATTATTTGAATTTTCCCAGTTTGAATAACTGTTTCCATCATAAGTTCTCACCGAACACATCCATGTATCCCCTAAAGTCAAATTTCCATTGTCAAGCAAAGTGTAAAAAGTCGTCCCATTATTTTGAGAGCCATATGACTGGCTAAGATTTAAAACCCCTCCTTTAAACCAGTTAACATTAACGTCAAGTTCCGTATTATCAACATCAGTTATATAAGCTGAACAGTTTAAATCAGTATTTGACTCATTCCTTCCGTTTAATGAAACAAGATTCACACTCGTCGGATTTTCAGGAGTTGAATCAGTAATAGTAAGTGTATTGCTTAGAACCATCACACCATCGGCAATTTTATCATTAGGTATCACAGCAACTCTCCAAACATCTCCTTTGTCATTTTCCTCACTCACGAGTTTTTCAACCTGATGCCCTGCTAAACCTTCCTGATACATAGATTGAATTTGTTCGGATGAGAGAGAGCGGTTGAATATTTGGACTTCGTCTATTGAACCGTTGAAAAACCAACTTCCCCCCACATGGTTAAGATTTCCCATTATTAACTTTCCGGTTGAAGTAATAAAAGAAAAAGTTCTTGAGACTGAAAAAATCTTGCTCCCATTAAGGTAACCTTCCCATGTAGTCCCATCATAAGCATAAACAACATGGTTCCAATTTGTGTTATTTACATTCATTCCTGAACTGGTCCTTGGATCTGTTCCTGAATATGCTTCGGAATAAAACTCCACTTGATTATCTGTATATTCCCAAATAATAGAATAAGAGTTATTAGTAGTTGTTCCGGTTTTTAGTTTTGAGAGTATATACCTGTTAGTTTGGGTTAATACCGATGGTTTCATCCAAAGGGAAATAGTAAAAGTATTAATTAAATCCAAACTATTACTATCTTCTATCTCCATAAAATCATTCATCCCATCAAACCCATAACATCCCCCAACTTGACACGTTGAGTTCCAAGTCGGGGCATTTGCAGAAGTTCCTCCTCCCAGAGTCCCATTGTTTCCATATGTGGAATAATCACGAACGGCGCCCGCAGTAAGTTCAGCCACATTTTTGTCAAAAGGCATGTTTAATACGGCAATTGATGAACCGTCAAGTCGCCAGTCAGTTATATTTGTGACAGGGTCGGCGTCAGCATCACTTGACGTGAAAGTCACAGTCAGATTATCCGTTGTTAAATCATTTCCTGAAGTCGAACTTAAAATAACATTTGCTACAACAGGTATGCGATTTGCCTGTGAGAAAAAACCTTCAATATTTCCTCCCGGGTTTATTATTGTCTGATTGCCTCCGCCCGAATTAACTGAAACAACATCAGCAACAACTAACGAAAAGAAAAGCACCCCAATCATAAAGAAAAGTATTTTAAAGTTCATTTTTTAAAAGTTTCTTTTTAACTCTGTTTATGAAAATTTCAACAAGTGAAAAATAAGATTTTAAGTTTTCTTCGTTTAGCTCAACAAAAATACTTAAAAGCCCATAATCTGCCTGCATTCTTAAGTCATATAATTCCCTGAATAATTTATAAATATCCTCCCCCGCATATTTTGAAGAAAGCTCCCACAGTTTTTGATGATTTTTTGGAATTTTGACTTTTTTAAATCCAAAATATGCAATTACTGCTTTTTCTAGTGAAAAATAAAGCCTATTTGCTGAAGTTCTTAAGCTTTCTTTTAAGTTTAGCTTGGATATCTTAAGAAATTCGTATGCAGCTGCCAATTCAGATAAATATTTTTTCTCCAATTTGTGTCCCCCTCTTTTTTAATTCTTGAATATTCCTGATTTTAAATTTTTTCTCAAATAAACTTAAGGATTCGGCTTTTGTTTTAGGTTCCAGGCCATTTAACAGGTTATAAGCAAAGGCCAAATTTAACTTCGCATTTTCAAAAAAAATTTTAAAAATTTTATTATCATTTTGATTCTTAACGGCATCAAAAATGCATTCTATAAACTCAAAATATTGTTTTTCAATTCTGCCGAAAGTTCTAAAAAATGAATTCTGAAAAAAAACAACCCCCTTAAAAAGATTGTCCTCTTTATAGTCTCCAATATGAAAGTTTAAGATAACTCCAAAAATTCTTTCGATTTTTTCTTTAATGGCGGATAAAGAAATTAAATCCGAAGGGGTTAAATTGTCTCCCAAAAAAAGAATATCAATATCTTTTGGATTTTGTTTTTCAAATATGCTTCCAAATAACACAGCCGCCCTGAACTTTAAAATTGGAATATTGTGGATGAGAATTTTAAGAACCATCTTAATAAAAGGCTTAAATGACTTAAATTCTATTGAGTCTAAATAAAATTTATGCTGCAGGGTAAAATCATCCAAAATTAAGTTCACAATCCTTTGATTTCCAAGATTTTCAATTTTTATAAAACCGGATTTCTCTAGCCATTTCATTGCATCAAAAGAAGAACTCCTTCCAGTGCCAGATTCTTTTATGATTTCTTCTATGGGCATCCCCCTTCTTTTTTTAAGAAGAGTCTCCATAATTTTCATCATACTTTTTTGGTATTTCATAGTATTATTTTAGTACTTATAAATACTATTTTAGTATTTATAAATATTTCTCTTTTCCCAAGCAATTACCCCCATTGCCCCCACCCGAATTAACTGAAACAACATCAGCGACCGCTAAGGAAATGAAGAATATACAGATTGCGAAAAATATTATTTTAGAGTTCATTTTTAATAATTAATCTCCTCATTTTTGTTTTTATTGTTAATAAAAGATTCAACAATTTCCCTGTCTAAAACTCTTTTGCCCCGGACATCCATTTCGTTTTTCATTCCATCCAAAAAATTTTCAAGATCCTCAAAGATAAAAGTATTCAAAAGTCCTTCTCCTTCTTTAGAAATTCTTTTTATTCCTTTTTCCCTAATCATTTTAATAAGCCCTTTTCTCTTGATTAATTCATTAATAGTTATAACATTTTTTTTCATTTTAGACTAATCTATTAAAACATAATATTTCTTAAATTTCACTTTTGCATTGACAAAAAACCTGTCAAAAATAAACTCATCATGTACAGGACATAAAAAGACCTGGTTGCTTATCCATTCCCCATTCTTTTCAAGCACCAATCCTTTTCCCCCTTTCTTTCCCCTTAAAAAATTAACAATCTGGACTTTCTTAGATGAAGTTAAATCGGAAAGATCATACCTAAAAAGACATTTGTTTCCAAATCCATAAACTTCTGAAAAAGATTTATTTTTTTTCAGGCTATACCCTTCTCTCAAAAGCGTATTGATCAATCCGATTGGTCTAAAAAAATCATCCAGTGAAATAATACTAACATGAAATCCCTTAAGATTAATTTTTTCTTTATTTGTTATAACAGCAATGTCCACGTCATTTGGGTTTTGTTTGCCTTTTACAAAAGATCCAAACAAAATAATATCATAAACTTCCTTATCTGCCAGAAGAAGATTCAAATTCTTTTTAATCTTTAACAAATCTGTTGAGTTCATCTGAATAATCTTTAAGCAGCAAAACCTCCTTTAAGTTCATCTTAAGATTATAAGACCTGACATAAATTTCAAATAAAAAGCTTACTTTATCGTGAATATTTTTGAAGTAAATTTTTAACAAATTGAATCGATCATTATGATTCTTTGGCAGTCTTTTTATTTCTTTATAAATTAGATAATCACAAAAAATAACAATAGATTTAAAAAAATCACTGGCTGAAGCATTATATCTCTTTTTCAGTAAATTATCTTTACCAGACTCTATAAATTCCCTTGCATTTCCTAAAAGTTCTTTCATATTAATGTATTAAACGATTTTAGATTATTTAAATATTTAGGTTAATCCATTTAAATCCTAATTGAAGGTCTTCCAATCCCGAATTAAATGAAACAACATCGGCGACTGTTAAGGAATTAAAGTTCCGCCAGAAAAATTAAATTTAAGGATTTATTGTGCAATTAGTGGAATACATTATTCCCCCGGAATAAGCCATCCAACAATTTCCAGTTGAGTAATTACCCGTCAAACCTACATTTTTATTAACTGCAAATCCTCCAGTTGAATTCGTAACTCCCATCACATTTAACTTATTTTGAGGACTCGTTGTCCCGATACCGACGTTGCCTGATGAAAAATTCCCCTGAATCAAAGGAATAGCATTTATGTTTGCCTGTTTAATTATAAATTGATTATTTAAAGTATTAGATTTTCCT